>OBLI01000018.1_pt1 | contig 151373 bp, 136 predicted proteins | sample 1519701 | NCBI WGS metagenome assembly OBLI01 (sample SAMEA3663005, study PRJEB22513) | pig gut metagenome | biome: pig gut; feature: pig-associated habitat; material: faeces | place: France | collected 2012
CTAAAATCGTGTTCAGCGTAGAAGCCCGCCACCGGGTCAGCCCAGCCGGAGCACGCCGCCACAGGAGTTTCGCAAACGCTTATTTTATGGAATTCCTCTTAGAGGGCATATACCCATTTTTCTCTTGCAAGCGAATGTTATAGATCTTTGCTCGCCGGATACTTCAACATTTCAATTGTTTAAGATTATTAGTTAAAAATTTGTATAGAAAAATGCAGCCCCTCAATCTGGATTTAAATAACTACGAGGCGATTGTCTCAAATTCTCTCTCAAAAAAGAGAAAAAAATTATCCATCTAGCAGCCATCCAGAAGATGCTGCAGGTAGTCCTTGTAAGAGACTGCAAGGCTTTGCGGTGCGTAGATGGTGACGCGTCCGGAGAGGCCGGCAAGCCACCCGAAAAACTGCGGACTGACCGCAACGTTCATGCGGGTTAATGCGTGCGTATCATCGTAGGGACGAAGTGCAACGTCACTTCCGAAGCGGTCAACGATGACGCCAATCAAGGCGTTGTCGCACAAAAGCTGGATCGTTTCCTCCTCGCCGGCAAACATGCCGAACGTCTTTTTCGAGTACGCTGCCACATCGATCTGCTCATACACATCGCGCCCTTCGCGGGGGCTTTCCGATAATTCAATGTGAAGCATCTTGTCGACACGGTAGTGTTTCATCATAGAGGCTGAACTGTCATAAGCAACGAGATAGTAGTTCTCGTCGTCCCAGGTGAGAAGCCATGGGCTGACTTCGTAGATTGCACCGTCCTTGCGCGGAACCATCTGCTTTTTGACATCCCAGTCGAAGTATTGGAAACGGATCTGTTTGTTGTCAGCGATCGCGGCATAGATGACATCGACACTGTAGTAGATGTTCTCGTTGAGTGCCTTGTTGCGGTCTGTGACGACAACCTGACGCTGGAGCTTTCTGGCATCGTTTTCGCTGACGAGATGCTGAAGCTTGCCGATCAGCTCGCGCGATTTCTTTGTTGTAATAAACTTGGAAGACTGTACTAAGTCGACAAGAAGCTTGACTTCCGCAAGTTCAAAGTCGCGGGAGAGAAGCTGGTAGCCGTCATGCGGGCCGGGACCGCGCACGATATCGTATCCGAAATCAATCAGCGTCTGAATATCGTTGTAGATGCTCTTGCGCTCCGCTTTGATTCCGTTGGCGGCAAGATAGTCGATCAACTGTGGTGTTGTCGCATCATGCGTCTCGTCGGTGTGCTTTTGTAAATAATCAAGAATAAGCAACATCTTTTGCTTCTGATTCGTTGATTTGGGCATATCACTTTCTCCTCTGATTATAATGGATGCTATTCCATCTGATCACATTCATTATAATAAACGGTCATTTGATTGACAAGGGCAGGAATATTGGAAAATGCGTGAGTGCTTCAAGTCTTTTGAACATTGCCGGTCAGCATGCGGCTGTCAGGGCTTCGCGCAGACACGGACTTTTGCGTAAAATAAAGCCCCCGGAACAATCCGGGGGCAAATATTTTAAATGAATTATCTCTTACATTTTGTAGCAGCTTCCACAAAACCACGGAAAAGAGGATGTGGACGGTTTGGACGGGACTTCAGTTCCGGATGCGCCTGCGTGGCGATGAACCATGGATGCTCCGGAAGCTCGATCATCTCGACGATTCTTCCGTCAGGGGAAGTTCCGCAAAGCTTCATACCGTGCTCAAGGAGAGCAGTACGGTAATCGTTGTTTACTTCATAACGGTGACGATGGCGCTCGGAAATCTCCTCGGTTCCATACATGCTATATGCCTTGGAATCCTTTTCGAGGATACATGGATAAGCACCAAGTCTTAATGTTCCGCCGATGTCCTCGACGCCGTTCTGATCAGGCATCAAAGCGATAACCGGATGGGTTGTGTTTGGATCAAGCTCGATACTGTGCGCATCGTTGAAACCGCATACATGTCTTGCGAATTCAATGATGGCAACCTGCATACCGAGGCACAGACCAAGGTATGGAATCTTGTTTTCTCTTGCGTAGCGGGCGGCAAGGATCTTGCCCTCTACACCACGGATACCGAATCCGCCCGGAACAAGGATTCCGTTTACATCTCCGAGGACACTGTCAACATTGTCTGTGGTAAGTTCTTCGGAATCGACCCATTTGATGTCGATTGTTGTGTGGAGTGGAATTCCACCATGCTTTAATGCTTCGACAACGGAGATATATGCATCGTGTAACGCAGTGTATTTTCCGACCAATGCAATCTTAACTTCTTTGTCCGGATGACGAAGGTCATTGACCATCTGTTTCCAGTCTGCAAGATCCGGTTCCGGACATTCGAGATTTAAGCACTCACATGCCACTTTTGCAAGATTTTCCTGTTCCATGGCAAGAGGTGCCTCGTAAAGGTACTCAACATCAAGGTTCTGAAGAACGTGTGTGTTTGGTACATTACAGAACAAAGCGATCTTGTCCTTAAGACCCTGATCAAGCGGCTGCTCGGAACGGCATACGATGATATCCGGCTGAATGCCCATTCCCTGAAGCTCCTTGACACTTGCCTGCGTAGGCTTTGTCTTAAGCTCGCCTGAAGCACGGATATATGGAATCAGTGTAACGTGACACAGGATCGCATTCTCATGTCCGACTTCATGCTGGAACTGTCGGATCGCCTCTAAGAAAGGCTGACTTTCGATATCTCCGACGGTACCGCCGACCTCAATGATGGCAATATGAATATCGTCGGAAGTAAAATTGCGGTAAAAGCGGCTTTTGATCTCGTTTGTAATATGTGGAATAACCTGAACCGTTCCTCCGCCGTAATCGCCGCGGCGTTCCTTCTGCAGAACAGACCAGTAAACCTTACCGGTTGTTACGTTGGAGTTCTTTGTCAGGCTCTCATCGATGAATCTCTCATAATGTCCGAGATCAAGGTCTGTCTCAGCACCATCATCGGTAACGAATACCTCACCGTGCTGGATCGGGTTCATGGTTCCCGGATCAATGTTGATGTATGGGTCAAACTTCTGCATAGTGACTTTATAGCCACGAGCCTTCAGCAGACGTCCAAGAGATGCAGCGGTAATTCCTTTTCCGAGACCGGAAACAACACCACCAGTGACAAAGACGTATTTAACAGGCATAATTATCCTCCTCAAATTTGTAAAATATTAAGCGATACTAATAACTTACATATTATACAGCCTAAGATCAAAATATTCCACACTTTTTTAGAAAAAGTTTAGAAAGAACAAGAAAAGTTCATCAACAAAATGTTGATTTTGAAGTAACCTTTACATATAATAAAGATACGAAATACAAGAGAATTTGTGTGCATGCATACAACTGGAGGAATTATGGACAATCAGGCACCGAATAATTATAATAACGGCAACTATAACGGTGGTAATAATTATAACAACGGCAATAACAACAATTATAACAATGGCAACAATAACGGGAATAATAACGGAGACAAGAAGAACAACCACAATGGACAGATGATTCTCAGTTTCATCATGGTTACGCTTGTTGCTTTGTTTTTTATTTCATTTTTTACAAGTCGTTTTTCTCAGATGAGCTCTAAGGAAACTACATATTCGGATTTCTTAAAGCAGTTGGAGCAAAACAATGTTAAAACGGTTGAGTTCAGCAACTATGAGATCGATTATACGCTTGTTGAGGACAAAGCTGCATATAAGATTACGTATTATACTGGTGCGGTCAATGATCCGGATCTGATCAAGACGTTGAAGGAATCCAAGACATCGGAGGGAAATCCGATTGAGATTTCAGCTACGGTACCGGATAATACATCTACGTGGCTTCTCAATATTTTAAGCTTTGTGATTCCGCTTGTTGTTCTATGGATTCTGTTTGGATTCCTGATGAAACGCATGGGCGGCGGTGCGATGGGGGTCGGCAAGACGACTGCCAAGGTTTATGTTGAGAAGACGACCGGTGTGACATTTAAGGATGTTGCCGGACAGGATGAGGCCAAGGAATCCCTGCAGGAAGTGGTAGATTTCCTGCACAATCCGAAGAAGTACCGCGATATTGGTGCGAAGCTTCCGAAGGGAGCACTCCTCGTGGGACCTCCCGGAACCGGTAAGACGCTTCTTGCCAAGGCGGTTGCAGGAGAAGCGGGCGTTCCGTTCTTCTCATTGGCAGGTTCGGATTTCGTAGAGATGTTCGTCGGTGTCGGAGCTTCCCGTGTGCGTGATCTCTTTAAGGAAGCACAGAAGATGGCGCCTTGCATCATTTTTATCGATGAGATCGATGCCATCGGCAAAAGCAGAGACAGCCGATACGGCGGAGGCAACGATGAGCGTGAACAGACGTTAAATCAGCTTCTTGCAGAGATGGATGGATTTGATCCGTCGAAGGGAATTCTGATCCTTGCAGCAACAAACCGACCGGAAGTGCTGGATAAGGCGTTGCTTCGACCGGGACGTTTTGATCGTCGTATCATCGTAGATAAGCCGGATCTTAAGGGACGTCTTGAAACGTTAAAGGTACATTCCAAGGATGTTCATATGGATGAGACGGTAGATCTTGATGCACTTGCCCTGGCGACCGCCGGACTGGTAGGATCGGATCTTGCCAATATGATCAATGAGGCTGCAATCAATGCGGTGAAACATAATCGTAAGTTTGTCAATCAGTCGGATCTGTTTGAGGCATTCGAACTGGTAGCAGTGGGAGGCAAGGAGAAGAAGGATCGCGTCATGAGCGACAAGGAGCGTAAGATCGTTTCTTATCATGAAGTCGGACATGCACTGGTATCCGCATTACAGAAGAATACGGAGCCGGTACAGAAGATTACGATTGTTCCGCGTACGATGGGAGCACTTGGCTACACACTTCAGACGCCTGAGGAGGAGAAATATCTGGAGACGAAGGATGAACTTCTTGCAAAGATTACAACCTTTATGGCCGGACGTGCTGCAGAAGTCCTTGTGTTTGAGTCGGCAACGAGTGGTGCTGCCAATGATATTGAGCAGGCGACCAAGATCGCCCGTGCGATGGTTACGATGTACGGTATGTCCGATAAGTTTGGAATGATGTGTCTGGCAACGGTCGAGAATCAGTATCTCGATGGACGCGCAGGATTGATCTGTGGAGAGGATACTGCAGGACAGATCGACAAAGAAGTTCTTGCAATCATCAATGACAGCTACAACAAGGCGATGGAAATGCTGAAAGAAAACCGTGATGTCCTTGACCATATCAGTGAATATCTCTATGAGAAGGAGACAATCACCGGTAAGGAATTCATGAAGATCTTCCGCGAGATGAAAGGACTTCCGCAGGAAGAAGATTCCAAGGCAGAGTCACTGATGCCGGACGATTCCGCAGACAACAGCCAGCAGACGATAAAGCCGGCAGAAACACAGGAAACACAGGAAGATGCAAACGAGCAGAATGCAGATGATGCAAAGACACTGACTGCAAGTGAGGATATGTTTGAGGAGTAGATGGATGTTCTGTTCCCCTCGTTTTTCTTATTCTTCAGGAACAGAATAGTCACCTGGTAAATATATGTTTGATTTTCAAGAAGAATTACGTAAACTCCCGGATCAACCGGGAGTTTATATTATGCATGATAAAACAGATGCCATCATCTATATCGGAAAGGCGGTAAGTCTGCGAAAACGCGTGCGGCAGTATTTTCAGCCGAGCCACGATGAGGGAATCAAGAAGAAACAGATGGTGGAACATATTGCGAGATTTGAGTACATTATTACGGACTCCGAGCTGGAGGCTCTGGTACTGGAATGCAATCTGATCAAGGAACACACGCCTAAATACAATACCATGCTGCGCGATGACAAGACCTATCCGTATATCCGCGTAACGATGGGGGAAGATTTTCCGCGTGTGCTTTTTTCGCGTCAGATAAAAAAGGATAAGTCGCGGTATTTCGGACCATATACGAGTGCCGGAGCGGTCAAGGATACGATCGAACTGATCAATAAGATTTATCAGCTTCGTACCTGCAATCGTAAACTGCCGCGCGATATCGGATTGGATCGCGCATGTCTGAATTATCATATTCATAGATGTAGTGCCCCTTGCCAGGGCTATATAAACAAGGAAGAATATGGGGAACGTGTCAGTCAGGTACTTGAATTCTTAAACGGAAATTATGCGCCGGTCATCAGGATGCTTGAGGAGAAGATGCAGCAGGCATCGGAGGCGATGGAATTCGAGAAGGCGATCGAATATCGAGAACTGCTTGGCAGTGTGAAGCAGATTGCACAGAAGCAGAAGATTACCAATACGGATGGTGAAGACAAGGACATTATCGCTTTGGCAAGTGATGATACAGATGCAGTCGTGCAGGTATTCTTTATCCGAAGCGGTAAGATCATAGGAAGAGATCATTTTCATGTGCGAGTCGGATCGGAAGAGAGTACAAGTGATATTCTGGTGAATTTTGTGAAACAGTTTTATTCGGGTACGCCGTATATTCCGCGTGAGATTATGATCCAGGAACCAATCGAGGATATTCCGATTCTTGAGGAGTGGCTGGGTGCAAAACGCGGACGCCGTGTGTATATCCGTATCCCACAGAAGGGAATGAAGGAGAAACTTGTAGAGCTCGCTGCGAAGAATGCTTCACTTGTCTTGAATCAGGATAAGGAAAAGATCAAGCGTGAAGAAGGCAGAACGATCGGTGCGGTCAAGGAAATCGAGGGGCTTCTCGGTATGCATGGTCTCAACCGTATGGAAGCATACGATATTTCAAATATTAACGGATTTGAGACGGTCGGTTCCATGATCGTGTATGAGAAAGGAAAACCGAAACGTAGCGATTATCGTAAGTTTAAACTGCGCACGGTAACAGGACCGGATGATTACGCTTCGATGCATGAGGTGCTTACAAGACGTTTTATGCATGGAATGCAGGAACAGCAGGAATTGGAGGATAAGAATCTTCCGCAGGAAGTCGGAAGCTTTACGCGTTTTCCGGATATCATCATGATGGATGGAGGACGCGGCCAGGTGAATATCTGCTTACAGGTGCTTGAAGAACTTGGCTTATCGATTCCCGTCTGTGGTATGGTCAAGGATGATAACCACAGGACGAGGGGGCTTTATTTTAATAATGTAGAGATACCGATCGACCGGCACGGCGAGGGCTTCAAGCTGATCACGAGAATTCAGGATGAGGCGCACCGTTTTGCAATCGAGTATCACCGATCGTTGCGGTCAAAGTCGCAGGTTCATTCGGTATTGGATGATATTGAGGGAATCGGACCGACAAGGCGGAAGGCGCTTATGAAGCATTTCCTCTCAATCGATCAGATCCGTGCGGCAACGGTGGATGATCTGGCGGGAGTGGATAGTATGAACCAGGGGGCGGCTGAGAAAGTTTATGCCTTTTTTCATAAAAATGACAGGGAAGAGAATGAAGCGTCGACAACCGAGAAATAATTGCCATATAGGGTTTGGCGTGGTACAATAATTGGACGAAAGAAACCATACGTCCGAGAAAATACAATGGGGGATACAAGCATGAATAGCAGTGTTAGCGTGGCAAAGATTGCCGAATTACTGGACCTGAAGAATTTTACAGATGAAATTGATCTGAAGAAACGCAAGATCACAACAACGGATATTAACCGACCGGCGCTTCAGTTGACCGGATATTTTGAGCATTTTGAGGAATCTCGTGTTGAGATCATCGGAAATGTAGAGTATGCATATATTCAGCAGATGAGTGATGAGGAGAAGCGGATCCGTTATGATGCCTTTCTAAAGTTTGATATTCCGTGTGTTATTTTTTCTAGAAATCTGACACCGGATCCAATCTTCTTAAAGGAAGCACTGGCTAACCAGGTTCCGGTACTTGGAACAGGACGTTCCACTTCCGAATTTACGGCAGAGCTTATTTATACGCTCGGCGAACAGCTGGCCCCGTGCATCAGTATCCACGGTGTGCTGGTCGATGTCTACGGTGAAGGATTGATGATTACCGGAGACAGTGGAATCGGAAAAAGCGAGGCGGCATTGGAACTGATCCGGCGAGGACATCGTCTTGTTACGGATGATGTTGTGGAAATCCGCAAGATCAACGAGCATACACTGATTGGCACATCTCCGGATGTGACACGTCACTTTATTGAACTTCGAGGCATCGGAATCATTGACGTAAAGACACTTTACGGCGTTGAATGTGTAAAAGAAAAGCAGCAGATCGATCTCGTTATCAAGCTGGAAGACTGGAAGAAAGATGCCGATTATGATCGTCTTGGTCTCGAGGAAGAATATATTGAGTATCTTGGTAATAAAGTGGTATGTCATTCGCTGCCGATCCGCCCGGGACGTAATCTTGCTGTCATTTGCGAGACCGCAGCGGTCAACCACAGACAGAAGAAGATGGGGTATAATGCGGCACAGGAATTGTATCGCAGAGTGCAGGCAAATCTGGCCAAGGGAAGTCTCGAGGAAGACTAGAGCCGGCAGAAGTCTGCGTGAAGCCATTCCGATGGCTAAAAATATAAGAAAGTAGGAAGAAAACAGTGGAAAAGAAGAATGCGTGGGAGAAATATCCGCAGGGAATTAAGAGAGATCAAGTATTTCAGTTCGCAGAGGAATACCGCAAGTTTATTTCGGCGTGCAAGACGGAGCGAGAGTGTACGGCGAACTTGTATGAGAAGGCAAAGAATGCTGGGTTTGTCGACATGGATGAATTGATCGCTTCGAAGGGAAGTGTGAAAGCCGGAGACAAGATTGTAGCCAATAACATGGGCAAGGGACTGGCGCTCTTTGTAATGGGCAGGAAAGATCTGGCGGAGGGAATGAATATCCTTGGTGCGCATATTGATTCCCCGCGTCTTGATTTAAAACAGGTTCCTCTCTATGAGGATACGGAGATGGCGATGCTTGACACCCATTATTACGGCGGTGTAAAGAAGTACCAGTGGGTGACATTACCGATGGCCTTGCATGGTGTTATCTGTAAGAAGGATGGTACAACCGTTACCGTAAACATTGGTGACAAGCCGAAAGATCCGGTATTTGGTGTGAGTGACCTGCTCATTCATCTGTCTGCCGATCAGCTTGAGAAGAAGGCAGCGAAAGTGATCGATGGTGAAAATCTAGACCTTCTGATCGGAAGCATTCCAAAGGTTGCAGAGAAAAAAGAGGATGAAAAGGCGGTAAAGGATCGCGTTAAGGCAAATATTCTGGATATCCTTTCTGCCGAATATGGAATCGAAGAGGATGATTTCCTTTCTGCGGAAATCGAAGTGGTTCCGGCAGGAGAAGCAAGAGACTACGGATTTGACCGCAGTATGATCATGGGATACGGACACGACGACAGAGTGTGTGCTTATCCTTCATTTGAGGCTATCCTTGCAGTGGAAAAGCCGGAGTATACAAGTGTGTGCCTGCTGGTGGACAAAGAAGAAATCGGAAGTGTCGGTGCATCCGGAATGCAGTCGCGTTTCTTTGAGAACTGCGTGGCAGAGGTATTGAACCTTGCAGGAAGTTACAGTGAACTTGCGGTCCGCAGAGCACTTAAGAATTCTAAGGTATTATCTTCGGATGTATCGGCAGCGTTTGATCCAAATTACCCTTCGGTCATGGAAAAACGCAACAGCGCATACTTTAGTAAGGGATTGGTTTTTAATAAATATACGGGTGCAAGAGGCAAAAGCGGTTCAAACGATGCCAATGCAGAGTATGTCGCAAAACTCCGCAACATTATGGATACCAACGATGTGTCATTTCAGACAGCAGAACTTGGCAAGGTTGATCAGGGAGGCGGCGGAACAATCGCTTACATTCTTGCCAATTATGATATGAATGTTATTGACAGTGGTGTTGCAGTACTCAATATGCATGCACCTTGGGAGATTATCAGTAAAGTTGATTTGTATGAAGCATATCGCGGCTACATTGCGTTTTTAAAGGAGGCATAATGTCGCAGTTTTACGAGAAACTTACAACTACAATACCGGAACTGGAAATACGTCTCGATGAGCCGATGAGCCGCCATACGACGTTTCGCATCGGAGGACCGGCAGATTATTTTGTATGTCCGGACAGAGAACAGATTGCAGAAGTATTTCGCATTGCCCACACGTATAAGATTCCGGTCACAGTGATCGGAAACGGAAGCAACCTTCTTGTCGGAGACAAGGGAATAAGAGGTCTGGTTGTTGAGATCGGTTCGGCGATGAATCAGATTACCGTAGAGAACAATCATATCATTGCCGGAGCAGGAGCTTTATTATCCAAGGTCGCTGCAAAAGCCGCGTCGGAAGAACTCGGCGGGATGGAATTTGCTGCAGGAATCCCGGGAAGTATCGGGGGTGCAGTGACGATGAACGCCGGAGCGTACGGCGGAGAGATGAAGGACATCTTAAGCAAAGTGACGGTGTTGACGGATGACGGAGAAATTCAGACCCTTGATGTATCCGAGATGGACTTATCATACCGGCATAGCTGTGTACCTGAGAATCATTATATTGTTTTGGAAGCGGAAATTGTGCTGGAAAGAAAGCCGGAAGCAGAGATCCGTGAGCAGATGGAAGAACTTCGCAAGAAGAGAGTGGAGAAGCAGCCTCTCGAATACCCGAGTGCAGGAAGTACATTTAAGCGCCCGGAAGGATATTTTGCAGGTAAGTTGATCATGGATGCCGGACTTCGCGGCTATATGGTCGGGGATGCGCAGGTGTCGGAAAAACATTGTGGGTTTGTGATCAATCGAAAGAATGCATCGGCAGCACAGGTTTGTCAGCTGATGCAGGATGTACAGGATAAGGTGGAGAAACAGTTTGGTGTGCGCCTTGAGCCTGAGGTAAAGATGCTCGGTGAGTTTTAGCAAAAGAAAGGAATGGGAAGATTGCAATTTGTAATAGTAACGGGAATGTCCGGTGCAGGCAAGAGTACTGCGATGAAGATGATGGAAGATATGGGCTTTTTCTGCATTGACAATCTTCCAATCCCTCTGTTGGACAAGCTGGTCGATTTTACCACGAATTTTAATACAAAGATGAAGAAGATCGCGATCGGCATCGATTCGCGAAGCGGTGAGCATTTGCAGACGGTTGAGGGAATGCTGGATGTACTGTCGCAGAAGGATGTAAAGTATGAAATCCTTTTTCTTGATGCGGAGGACAGCGTCCTAGTCAAACGTTATAAAGAAACGAGACGCAGTCATCCGCTTGCTCCGGGGGAGCGTGTGGACAGAGGCATTGAGCGTGAACGTCTTGAACTTGCATTCCTGAAGGAACAGGCAGATTACATTATCGATACCAGTCGTCTGCTTACAAGAGAATTGAAGACAGAGCTGGAGCGCATTTTTATCCATGATGAAGAGTTTAAGAGCTTGTTTGTTACGGTCCTTTCGTTCGGGTTTAAATATGGCATACCGGAAGATGCGGACATTGTGATGGATGTGCGATTCCTGCCGAATCCGTATTATGTGGAGGGGCTCCGTGCGAAAACCGGTAACGATGTGGAGATCCAGCAATATGTGATGCAATTTAACGAGTCAAAGATTTTCCTGGATAAGTTAGTGGACCTGATTAATTTTCTGATCCCGAATTACATATCGGAGGGAAAGAATCAGCTCGTTATTGCAATCGGATGTACCGGTGGTAAGCATCGCTCCGTAACACTTGCAAACGAACTGTATAAGCGTTTGGATGGAAATTCCGAATATGGGCTTAAAATCGAGCATCGTGATATTGGCAAAGATGCATTGAGAGGAAAGTAATATGTCTTTTTCAAGTGATGTAAAGTCGGAGCTGGTAAGACAGAACAGCAAAAGTCGTCATTGTCAGCTTGCAGAACTTGCCGGAATATTGGAACTGGAAGGACGGCTGGATGAAAAGACAGGGGTATTAACACTGAGTTCGGACAACGAGCTTTTGGAACAAAAATTTCGAATGCTGGTCAGCAAAGCGTTCGGTTTTGATGTAACAGAAGGTCTGAACGAGAAACAGAGTCGGGAGATTCTTACAGCACTGCACTGGAACTGTGTGGCAGATCGTGAGTCGGTACTTTACCGACAGCGGGCAGACGGATTATTAACACAGCGGACTTGTTGTAAACGAGCCTTTATCAGAGGTGCTTTTATGGCTGCCGGCTCGATCAGTGACCCGAACAAGTCGTATCATTTTGAAATTGTATGCCATACCATGGAACAGGCCGAGCAGTTGCAGAAACTGATCGCCGGTTTTGAAGCGGATGCCAAGATCGTGGAACGCAAGGAGCGTTTTGTGTTGTATCTGAAGGAAGGTTCACAGATCGTTGATATGCTCAATGTCATGGAGGCTTATGTGGCACTCATGCAATTGGAAAATGTCCGCATCCTGAAGGAAATGCGCAATTCCGTCAATCGCAAGGTGAATTGTGAGACGGCTAATATAAATAAGACGGTCAACGCCGCGGTAAAGCAGATGGAAGACATTAAAAAAATCAGAGAAGTTATCGGATTTGACAATCTACCGGCTGCGTTGGCAGAAATCGCACAGGTACGATTGGATCATCCGGAGGCGACACTCAAGGAACTTGGAACATTCCTTGATCCGCCGGTTGGAAAGTCGGGAGTGAATCATCGTCTCCGGAAACTCGCGGAGATGGCAGAGAATCTTTGAAGTTGATGGAAACAAGAAAAATCGTGAGGATGGATAAGTATGAGTCGGAAACTGTTATTTGTTTTTAATCCACATTCGGGAAAGGGACAGATCAAAAATAATCTGGTCGATATTGTCGATATCATGGTAAAAGCCGGATATGAGGTGACAATTTATACAACCCAGGCGCGTGCGGATGCAACACGGAAGGTAATCGAGGAAGCACAAAACTTTGATCGTATCGTTTGTAGCGGAGGAGACGGCACACTGGATGAAGTGGTGACAGGCCTGATCCAAAGTGAAGCAAGCACACCAATTGGGTATATCCCTGCCGGAAGCACGAATGATTTTGCCAATTCACTCGGTATTCCCAAAGAGATGGTTAAGGCTGCGGAAGTTGCAGTCGGAAATAATCCGTTTCCGTGTGATATCGGAGATTTTAATAGTGACACATTTGTGTATGTGGCAGCGTTTGGCCTGTTTACGGAAGTGTCATATAAGACATCGCAGCAGCTGAAGAATATTTTCGGACATGTTGCTTATATTATGGAAGGAGCCAAGCATCTGCATGATATCCCTTCTTATAATATGCAGGTAGAGTATGAAGGACACGTTTTTCAGGATGAGTTTATCTATGGTATGGTAACGAATTCTGTGTCTGTCGGTGGATTTAAAGGAATGACCGGTCCGGATGTGGAACTCGATGATGGTGTATTTGAGGTAACACTGATCAAGAAGCCGCATAACCCGATCGAGCTGAATGAGATCCTTGCCTGTCTTGCCAATATGATCGATGACTCGGATCTGATCTATTCTTTTAAGACGAGTGAGGTAAAGATTACGGCACGTGAGAAAGTAGCATGGACGCTGGATGGAGAGTTTGGCGGCGAACATGAGGAAGTAATTATCCGAAATCTGAATAAAAGGGTCACAATCTTTTGTTAAATTGTTAATTTTTTAACTTTATTTTTGGCGGATTATGTAATATAATCAAGATAACTTATGAGATTAGGAGGATATTCAAATGTTAGTATCTGCAACAGAAATGCTTAAGAAAGCCAAAGCAGGCCACTATGCAGTTGGTCAGTTCAATATCAATAACTTAGAGTGGACAAAGTCCATTCTTCTTACAGCTGAGGAACTTAAGAGTCCGGTTATCCTTGGTGTATCTGAGGGAGCCGGAAAGTATATGACAGGTTTCGGTACAGTAGCTGCTATGGTTAAGGCTATGGATAAGGAACTCGGAATCACAGTTCCTGTAGCTCTTCACTTAGATCATGGAACATACGAAGGATGTTACAAGTGTATTAAGGCCGGATTCACATCCATCATGTTTGATGGTTCTCACTATCCATTCGAGGAGAACCTTGCTAAATCTACAGAGTTAGTAAACGTTGCTCACAACTTAGGACTTTCTATCGAGTGTGAAGTTGGTTCTATCGGTGGTGAGGAAGACGGTGTTGTTGGTATGGGCGAGTGCGCTGATCCAAACGAGTGCAAGACAATTGCTGATCTTGGTGTAGACATGCTTGCTGCCGGAATCGGTAACATCCATGGAAAGTATCCTGCAAACTGGCAGGGACTCAGCTTCGAGACTCTCGATGCTATCCAGGCTAAGACAGGTGAGATGCCATTAGTTCTTCACGGTGGTACAGGTATCCCTGCTGATATGATCAAGAAGGCAATCTCTCTTGGCGTATCCAAGATCAACGTTAACACAGAGTGCCAGTTATCATTTGCAGATGCTACACGTAAATACATCGAGGCTGGTAGGGACTTAGAGGGCAAGGGATTTGATCCTCGTAAGTTACTTGCTCCTGGTGCAGAAGCAATCAAGGCTACTGTTAAGGAGAAGATGGAACTGTTTGGTTCTGTTGGAAAAGCTGAATAATCCGGATATTGAAAGGGAAGCACATGTGTGTGCTTCCCTTTTTGTGCAAATAACGGAAAAGTAAGTATCTGCAACTCAATTGTGCAAAATTAATAAAAAAGTATTCAAAATGCAACAAAAATCGACAGATTAGATAAAACGAATCAAAAATAAAAAAAACTGTTGCAATTTGGTTTGGAAAGAGTTATCTTAGTTTCAGAAATCATATGAGACATGAACGAGGGCGTTCCAACTAGGCTTGGAATGCCCTTTTTTAGTAAAAAGATGTCAGTGTCCATATGGAAAATTAAGCTAACAATCAAGGGGATTTGGTTGTGGAAAGAAAGGATGTTGGGAAAATGAGTGAAGAATATTTTAACGTCGCAGACATTTTCGGAGAAAACGTATTTAATGATGCAGTCATGCAGGAACGTCTTCCTAAGAAAGTGTATAAGAAGCTTCATGAAGTTATGGAGGAAGGCAAGGAATTAGACCTTGAGACAGCGGATGTTGTTGCACATGAGATGAAAGAGTGGGCAATCGAAAAGGGTGCAACACATTATACTCACTGGTTCCAGCCGTTAACCGGTGTTACCGCAGAGAAACATGATTCTTTTATTACAGCACCGATGCCAAACGGCAAGGTCCTGATGAGCTTTTCAGGTAAGGAATTGATCAAAGGTGAGCCGGACGCTTCATCTTTCCCATCCGGCGGACTTCGAGCAACATTCGAAGCTAGAGGATATACAGCGTGGGATTGTACATCACCGGCATTTGTCCGTCAGGATGCAGCAGGTGCAACTCTTTGTATTCCTACCGCATTCTGTTCCTACACAGGTGAGGCATTGGATCAGAAGACTCCGCTTCTTCGTTCCATGGAAGCAATCAACGAGCAGGCACTTCGCCTTTTGAAATTATTCGGAAATACAACATCCAAGAAGGTTACTCCTTCTGTCGGACCGGAGCAGGAGTATTTCATTGTAGATCGCGAGAAGTACTTACAGCGTAAGGATCTCATCTTTACCGGACGTACTCTTTTCGGAGCAATGCCTCCTAAGGGACAGGAGATGGATGACCATTACTTCGGAGCTATCAGAGAGAGAATCGCCGCTTACATGAGAGATGTAAACAAGGAACTCTGGAAACTGGGTGTATCTGCTAAGACACAGCATAACGAGGTTGCTCCTGCACAGCATGAGTTGGCTCCAATCTATGCGGAGTGTAACGTAGCTGTTGATCACAACCAGCTCATTATGGAAACCTTAAAGAAGGTTGCCGGACGTCACGGATTACAGTGCCTGCTTCATGAGAAACCATTCGCAGGTGTAAACGGATCCGGTAAGCATGACAACTGGTCTATCACAACCGATGATGGAATCAACTTACTCGAGCCTGGCAAAACACCACACGAGAATGTACAGTTCTTACTGGTACTTACCTGTATCTTAAAGGCAGTTGACAATCATGCAGCACTTCTTCGTGCGGCCGCTGCTGATGTAGGAAACGATCACAGATTAGGAGCCAACGAGGCACCACCGGCAATCCTTTCTGTATATTTAGGAGACCAGCTTGGAGACGTGTTGAATCAGCTGATCTCAACCGGTACTGCGACACACAGCTTAAAGGGTGGAAAGCTTGAGACCGGTGTTAAGACAATTCCTGATTTCATGAAGGATGCAACCGACCGTAACCGTACTTCACCGTTTGCATTTACAGGAAATAAATTCGAGTTCCGTATGGTCGGATCTCAGGATTCGGTAGCACAGGCGAACATCGTATTAAATACAATCGTAGCCGAGGCTTTTTCCGAGGCATGTGATGTGCTTGAAAAAGCAGATGATTTCGAACTTGCTGTACATGATCTCATCAAGAAATACGCAGTTGAGCATCAGAGAATCGTATTCAACGGAAACGGATATTCCGATGAGTGGGTTGAGGAAGCTGCTAAGCGTGGACTTCCAAATATCAAGTCTATGGTTGATGCAATCCCGGCTTATGTTGCACCGGAATCTGTAGCAGCATTTGAAAAATTCGGAGTATTTACAAAGCCTGAGCTTGAGTCCCGTGTAGAGATTGAGTATGAGACTTATGCGAAAACAATCAACATTGAAGCAAAAGCAATGATCGACATTGCAGGAAAACAGATTATTCCTGCTGTTATCAAATATACAACCGAGCTTGGAACATCTCTTGGAACGGTTAAGGGAGCATGTCCGGATGCTGATGTAAGTGTTCAGACAGAACTTTTGACCGAGACATCCGCACTTCTTTCTGAGACAAAGGTTGCACTTGCCAAGTTACAGGAAGTAACCGAGCAGGGTGGCAACATGGAGGAAGGAGCTTCGCAGGCTGCTTATTACAGAGATACCGTTAAGGCAGCAATGGATGCGCTTCGTGCCCCGGTTGATAAGCTTGAGATGATCGTTGACAAAGACTTATGGCCGATGCCATCTTACGGAGATCTGATCTTCGAAGTTTAATCAATTTTATTAGACAAATTATTTCAATTTAAAAGACACTTTTTTCGAACCACGAAGCTGTGGAATCAGGGAAAAGTGTCTTTTTTTATATAAACTAAGGAGGTAACATTATGGAACAACAAATTGTCGATTTTATTAATGAAAATATGTTTGGAATCTGGTTCCTCATAGGAGCTGCATTGGTATTCTGGATGCAGGCCGGATTTGCAATGGTTGAGACAGGTTTTACAAGAGCGAAGAACGCAGGTAACATCATTATGAAGAACCTGATGGACTTTTGTATCGGTACTGTCGTATTTATTCTGATCGGTTTTTCTTTCCTGCTGGGAGAGGATATCCTTGGATTTATCGGAAAGCCGGGATTTGATATTTTTACAGCGTATTCAAATTTTGATTTTTCAAATTTTGTATTTAACTTAGTATTTTGTGCAACCACAGCAACCATCGTATCCGGTGCTATGGCTGAGAGAACGAAATTCTTATCTTATTGTATTTATTCCGCAGTCATTTCTGCACTCATCTACCCGATCGAGGCACACTGGATCTGGGGTGGCGGCTGGTTAGCACAGCTTGGATTCCATGATTTCGCCGGTTCCTGTGCAATCCATATGGTTGGTGGTATCTCCGCAATCATTGGTGCTGCAATGCTTGGACCTCGTATCGGTAAGTTTACAAAAGACAAATCCGGAAAGATTACAAAAGTTAACGCCTTTCCTGGACATAACCTTCCACTTGGTGCACTTGGTGTGTTTATTCTCTGGTTTGGATGGTATGGATTTAACGGTGCCGCATGTAAGACAGGAGATCAGCTTGCAAGCGTTTTCCTTACAACAACCGTAGCACCTGCAGTAGCAACTGTAACTTGTATGATCTTTACATGGATCAAATATGGCAAGCCGGATGTATCTATGTGCCTGAATGCTTCCCTTGCCGGACTTGTTGCAATTACCGCTCCTTGTGATGTGACAGATTGTCTCGGAGCAATCATCATTGGTCTCGTAGCCGGACTCCTTGTTGTATTTGGTGTATGGCTTCTTGACTATAAGCTCCATGTTGATGACCCGGTTGGTGCAGTAGCCGTACATATGATGAATGGTATCTGGGGAACGATCGCTGTTGGTTTATTCGCAACAACATCTGCTCCTGGAAATGACACAGTAGTAGGACTTTTCTACGGTGGTGGATTCAAGCAGCTTGGAATTCAGTTACTTGGTTTTGTAACCGTAGCATCATGGACAGCAGTAACAATTACAATCGCATTTATCATCATTAAGAAGACGATCGGTCTTCGTGTAACTGAGGAAGAAGAAATCGTAGGTCTTGATTCTATGGAGCATGGTCTTGCATCTGCTTATTCAGGATTCTCGATCATGGATGTTTCTAACACAATGACCATGGATATTAACGAGAACACAGATCTTGGAACACCGGAATATGCAGAGGCCTCTCAGGCAAAGAAAGATGCCGCTGTCAAGGTGGTATCTGCAGTGCCAAAGGATACAACCGGTATGTACAAAGTTGTTATTATCGCAAAACTTTCTCGTTACGATCACTTAAAGAAAGCAATGAACGACCTCGGTGTAACCGGTATGACATGTACACAGGTTATGGGTTGTGGTATCCAGAAGGGTTCAGGAGAACGTTATCGTGGAGTTGAGGTTGATGCAACACTTCTTCCGAAGATTAAGGTGGAAGTCGTTGTAAGCAAGATTCCTGTAGACAGCGTAGTAGAAGCTGCCAAGAAAGCACTGTACACCGGACATATCGGAGATGGTAAGATCTTTGTATATGATGTTGCCAAGGTTGTTAAGATCCGTACCGGTGAAGAGGATATGGATGCATTACAGGATGTTGAATAATTCGCACTAATCTAATGGTTAGATTAGTGAATCTAATCCCCTTAGTTTTAGTATACATCAACAGAAAAGTCCCGGCGAATGCCGGGACTTTTTGTCGGAAAAATTTCCTTCCTATAATGCTTTTTCTTTGGTATAATAAAAAAGGTTATAATCTTTTTTATTTCGTGCATCAGCCGGGCGATATATCGGATATGTACCGCGGACGAATGGCTGATGTTCCAAGCTGATAGGGGGCTAATATGAATTACGGTAAAGCTGCGATGAGGCGTCGGGCTCATGAAATTGACAATAAGCCGACGAAGATTCGCAAAAAATGTGGTGTCATATTTTGGAAAATATTTGTTGTCTGTATCATTGTTGCAGGTGTAGTCGGCATTAGCACCGGGGTAGGTGCGGTCAAGGGAATTCTTGCTTCGGCACCGGATATTTCGGAGATTGATGTGATTCCGACCGGATATTCAACAACGGTTCTGGCAAGTGACGGAAGTGAGATCGCAACACTTGTTGCGGAAGGATCGAACCGTCAGTATGTAACGCTGGATGAAATTTCGGAGAATCTGCAGCATGCGGTCGTAGCGATTGAGGATGAGCGTTTCTATGAACATAATGGAATTGATCTCAAAGGTATCGCACGTGCATTGGTAACCGACATCAAGGCGATGGATTTCAGTCAGGGTGCAAGTACCATTACGCAGCAGCTGATCAAGAACAATGTACTGACCGAACAGTGGGCGAATGAGAACGAAGGTAAAATCTCCAAGCTTGAAAAAATGGAGCGTCAGGTACAACGTAAGATTCAGGAGATGTATATTGCCGTCGAACTTGAAAAGAAAGTTGATGACAAAGATTGGATCCTCGAGAATTATCTGAATTCCATTAACCTTGGAAGCAATACACTGGGCGTGCAGGCCGCTGCACAACGTTATTTTGGAAAGGATGTTTCCGAACTTTCGCTTTCCGAGTGTGCGGTGATCGCCGGCATTACCAAGAATCCCGCAGGATATAATCCGATTCTCCATCCGGACAAGAATGCAGCGAGACGTGAGGATGTGCTTGATGCGATGAAGCGTCAGGGATACATTTCGCAGGAACAGTACGACGAGGCAATGGCGGATGATGTGTACAGCCGTATCTCGGAACACAACGATGTGGTTGAGACTTCAATGAATACCTATTTTGTCGATTCGGTGATTGATGATGTGTTTGATGATCTTGTCAATATTAAGGGGTATTCCGAGAGTGATGCGTACAAGGCAATCTATCAGGGTGGCCTTACGATTAAGTCTACACAGGATCTGGATATTCAGAACATCTGTGATGAGGAAGCGTTAAATCCGGATAATTATGATGCTGGCACGAAGTATTCGTTCTTCCTGTCATTTCAGGTGAAACAAAAAGACGGCACAACGAAAACATACACAAACCAGACAATGCTTTCTTATTATAAGGTAAAGACCAAAAATCAGGACTTTTCCATCAACTATAATTCGGAAGAAGAGTGCCGCGCCGCAATTGCCAAATACGAGAAGGATGTTATGGGAAAAGGAGATACTCTGGTTGAAAATTCCGAGTATATCTTTATTACCATGCAGCCGCAGATCGCCATGACGATTATGGATCAAAGCACCGGTGAGGTTAAAGCAATCGTAGGTGGACGAGGCGACAAGGCCGGTAACCGTACATGGAACCGTGCGACAAAGACAACGCGTCAGCCGGGATCTACGTTTAAGATTATCGCATGCTACGCACCGGCGCTTGATGCAGGAGGAAAGACACTTGCGTCGACACAGGATGATGCACCTTTTACGGTAGGAACAAAGAAATATAATAATTATACGCATCGATACGAAGGATATACCAATCTGCGCAAGGCAATCACGAAATCCATGAATATCGTGACGGTTAAGACCTTGCAGGATATCGGTGTGGATTTGGGCTATCAATATGCACAGAATTTCGGATTTTCAACACTTGTGGATACTGACAAGAATCTGGGTCTTTCCCTCGGTGGATTAACACAGGGTGTGACGAATCTGGAACTGACCGGTGCCTATGCCGCGATTGCAAACAAAGGGGAATACATTGAACCGAGTTTTTACACGCAGGTACTGGATCATGACGGAAATGTGATCCTTGACAATACGAAGTCGAAGGATCATCACAGAGTCATCAAGGAGGACACCGCCTGGCTTCTGACCGATGCGATGAAAGATGTTATGACAAGCGGAACCGGTGTGCGTGCATACTTTGGAGGAAGTATGGCACAGGCTGGTAAGTCGGGTACAACGACAAGCAACCGTGATGCACTTTTTGCAGGATTTACACCATACTATACATGCGTTGTATGGGGCGGATACGATGATAACTCCAAGCAGTTCAGTACCGGATATCCGAAGAATCTGTGGAGATCCGTGATGAAACGGATTCATGCGGATCTTGAAACGAAAGATTTTACAAAACCATCCGATATTACGCAGGCAACGGTTTGTGCGAAGTCCGGTCTGTTGCCGGAACCGGATGTTTGCAGCAATGATCCGAGAGGCTCTTCGCAGTATACGGAATATTTTGCTGCGGGAACGGCTCCTACAGAGACTTGTGATAAGCATGTGGCTTTGTCTGTCTGTAAGGAATCGGGAGAGATTGCCGGTCCATACTGTCCGGCAGAGCACGTTGAGACCAAGGTGTTTATTCTTGGCGCAGATCCGGGATCGCCGGAGTATCAATATTGTGCAACCGAAGAATTTATGAATAAAGTGTGCAGCGTACACGACGCAAATTATGTCCCGGATGAACCGGATAGTGAGCCGACGGATGGTGATGACACGAATCCGAATGAACCGTCGACCGATGATAACACGGATCCGAATACTCCGGGAGACGAACCGCCATCCGATGACAATCCATCGGATGATCCATTGGTGGATCCGTCATTAACCAATTTAGGGGTATGGCGCTGGTTACTTATGCTGCACAATTAGAAGATTGGAGAAATAATATGCAGACGACATCAGAGGGATATCGTGTTGTATATGAGGGCGGAGAGGGCGAGATTACTGAGAAAAAATCCAGATTTATCGCGACTGTCCGCCCTGTGGAATCGGAAGAGGAAGCAACAACATTTATTGCGGAGATGAAAAAGAAATACTGGGATGCCAGACATAATTGTTCTGCATTTGTTATCGGAGAGCGGCAGGAACTGACAAGGTGTTCGGATGATGGAGAACCTGCCCAGACAGCGGGACGTCCGATGCTTGATGTCCTGCTCAAGGAAGGAATTACAAATGTTGCAGTTGTTGTGACGAGATATTTTGGCGGAGTACTGCTTGGCACCGGCGGACTGGTACGTGCGTATCAGGCGGCGACACAGGCAGGACTTGCGGCAAGTCATATCATCGAGAAACGAAGAGGACAGAAGCTTCTGGTTCACACTGACTACAATGGACTCGGCAAGCTTCAATATCTGTTCGGACAGCAGCAGACCGCAATCCTGTCTACCGAATATGCGGCGGATGTTACACTGACGATTCTGGTCCCAATGCAGCAGAAAGAATATCTTTACAAAGAAATTGTGGAACAGACGAACGGAGCAGCACAGTTGGAATGGGGCGATTCATGCGTCTATGCGGTAATTGACAAAGATGTGCATATTTTTTAAATAATTTGAATAAAAGTGTTGACACATAATGGCTATCCATGTATAATACCATTTGTTGAGACAACAATGGCCCATCGCCAAATGGTAAGGCAACGGACTCTGACTCCGTCATTTCAAGGTTCGAATCCTTGTGGGCCAGCTAAGGAACTTCTTTGAAGTTCCTTTTTTTATTCTATTCTGTTACTTTAAGACATGATATAAGGAAGCAGGCTGATGCCTGCGTAGGTCATCAAGCTTTCGCTTGGTGACGTGATATAATGAAGCAGGCTGATGCCTGCGTAGGTCATCAAGCTTTCGCTTGGTGACATGATATAATGAATCGGAACAATGACCAGATATCATGTATATGAGAAGGAGTATGTGGCGATGAAGTATGAATTTGACAGCAGAGTACGATACAGTGAAGTGGATTCCAGAGGCAGGCTGACGTGGCCTGCACTCATGGATTATTTTCAGGATTGCAGTGTATTTCAGTCGGAGATGCTTCATCTTGGCGTCGATTATCTGGCAGAGCATCATCAGGCGTGGGTTCTGACATCGTGGCAGATCTGTCTGAATCAGATGCCGAAGTTAGCGGACAAGGTGACGATACAGACATGGGCCTATGCATTGAAGGGCTTCTATGGGTATCGTAATTTTACAATGAATGACGAACATGGCAGGATGCTTGCATATGCCAATTCCATCTGGGCTCTTATGGATACACAGACCGGATGGCCGGTGAAAGTGCCGGATGAGATGATAAGGCTATACGGATTGGAGCCGCAGCTTCCGATGGAATGTGGAGGAAGAAAGATCGCTTTGCCAAAGGAATGTGAGGCAAAAGAATCATTTGTGGTACCGGCATATTTTATGGATACCAACCAGCATATGAACAACAGCCATTATGTTGAGATGGCACTGGGATATGTTCCGGAGAACTTTATGATCGGGCAGATACGTGTGGAATACCGTAAATCCGCAATGTGCGGAGATGCGATGATCCCTAAAGTGGCGGTAGATGAGAATACAATAACGATTGTATTAGAGGACAAAGAAGATAAGCCATATGCAATTGTGGAATTTGCACAAGGGTAATAAAGAATGAACCATAAAAATGGCCGCATTGGTTTTACACCGGATAATCAGTGTGCAGATAGGAGATAAAATGAAATTAGGAGAATATCAGGATTTATATTATATGAAAAAAGTGGATTTTGGTGTGTATCTTGCAGAGGATCCGGGCAGTGAGACACATGTGCTGCTTCCGGCCAAACAGGTTCCGGAGGAAGCGCACCAGGGAGAGAAGATACATGTCTTCTTATATAAAGATTCCAAGGACCGATTGATTGCAACAACGAATACTCCGAAGCTGACGATTGGAGGGTACGCGCCGCTTACCGTGAAAGAAGTCGGTAAGATCGGAGCTTTCCTGGATTGGGGATTGGAGAAAGACCTGTTCCTTCCGTATAAGGAAATGACCAGTCATGTGGAAGCCGGAGATGAAGTGCTCGTTACACTCTATATTGACAAGAGCAGCCGTCTTTGCGCGAGTATGAAGGGTATCTATGATCTCTTAGAGAAGGACTCCCCGTACGAAAAAGGCGAGACTGTGACAGGAAGAGTCTATGAGTTTTCGGATAATTTTGGAACATTTGTGGCTGTGGATGATAAATATTCCGCAAAGATTCCGGTATCAGAGGACGGAAGTTTTCTTAAGATCGGAGATGTTATTGAAGCAAAAGTTACTGCGGTAAAACCGGATGGAAAGCTTGATCTGACACTTCGCGAGAAGGCTTATATTCAGATGGGCGCCGATGCCGAAAAAATTATGGAACTTCTTGATTCGTATGCGGGAGTTCTGCCTTTTACCGAGAAGGCAAGTCCGGAGGTTATCAAGCGTGAGACCGGACTGAGCAAAGCTGCATTCAAGCGCGCAATCGGAACATTGTATAAGCACAGAAAAATTACACTGAACGATGGAAAAATCCGTAAAGCTTGATTATAATGTATCTATAAAAATATGAAGAAGACAGGAGAACAATCATGAAAAACGTAATTAGTACAGACAAGGCTCCGGCAGCAATCGGACCATATTCACAGGCAATTGAAGTAAATGGGATGGTCTATACATCCGGAATCATCCCTGTTGTACCGTCAACAGGAGAAATCCCGGAGGGTTCCGTTGCACAGGCAAAGCAGGCGTTTGAAAATCTTTCAAACTTGCTTGCGGCAGCAGGAACATCTATGGATAAAGTTGTTAAAACAACCGTATTCATCAAGGAGATGAATGATTTCGGCGCAATCAATGAAGTATATGCAGATTTTTTCCAGGCGCCGTTTCCGGCAAGAAGTTGTGTGGAGGTAGCAAGACTTCCGAAGGATGTTATGCTTGAGATTGAGGCCATTGCAATGAAATAGAATTTGTAAGGGGTGTCGGAACTTTTCCGACACCCCTGATTTGTTTACGAAATGTAATAATTGTGAAACAAGTTCTTGTATGATCTAGACGGATACGTCAATATTACCACCAAGATATGGTGTTACAGAATTCTCCATCATGCGAATCATACTGTCATTCATGGAAACACTGGCATCCAAAGACTTATCAAGCATCTTGACGCCGACGGATTCCATAAGGGATGATGGCTCAGAAGTGTTGATAGCGCTAAGTGCGGAACTTACATTTCCTATATTCATAATGATTCACCTCCTAAATGAAAATCCCTCATACTTATTTGTATTATCGCATAAAAATCTTGGAAAATCAAGAAAAAGAAGTGGGGCAACCTGGCTTTTGGGGTTGACACATATATGTCCCTTTGCTATAATAGCAACGTAACATTTGTAATAAATCTGTAATAAACTTTACGAGATAATATTGGAGGGCAATATGAAGCGTAACGTATTCATTAAGATGACAGCATGTGGTTTGGCAGCAACACTGACCGTTGGCGGCGTATCCGTAATGGGCGTGAATGCATCACCGACTGCCGGACTTTCCACATATACTTCAAATGTAGTGACATCTTCGATCTTACCGACTGCAGGTCTTTCTCTTGCTATGACACAGTGTGTAGCAGCTGTAGAGGATGAGGCAACGGTAGCAAAAGCCCAGCCGGAAGTAAAAGAGAATGATACACCGGTTGTTGCATCGGAATATGCAGATCTTGCGGTAGCCACGGTTGACGATTACGTAAATGTACGTAAGAAACCAAATACAGACAGCAAGGTTGTTGGTAAGTTATATAAGAATAATGTAGGAACGGTACTTGGAACCAAGGGTGATTGGTACAAGATTAAGTCCGGCAACGTAACAGGATATGTAAAGCGTGATTATGTGGCAGTTGACAATGAGAAGCTTGCAAAGAAAGCAGGAAGAAGAATTGCAGTTGTTACAACAGAAACTTTAAAGGTACGTAAGGGTGCATCCAGCAAGGATGAGGTAATGACCCTTGTTCCGGGTGGAGAAGATCTGACCGTTATCGATGAGTCGGTTGACGGATGGGTTGGAGTATCCGTTGAGGAAGGCGACGGATATGTATCCGCTGATTATGTGGAGTTATCTACAGAATATACTTATGCCGAGTCCCGTGCAGAAGAAAAGGCCCGTCTGAAGAAGGAAGAGGAAGAACGTAAGGCTGCAGAAGAAGCAGCTCGCCAGGAAGAAGAGAGACAGCAGGCAGCAACAAGCTCAAGCAGTTCTTCAAGCAGCAGCTCATCAAGCTCCAGCAGTAAGTCGTACAGCGCACCGAGCGGAACTTCCGGATCTTCGGTTGCAAATTATGCATGCCAGTTTGTTGGAAATCCATACAGATGGGGTGGAGAAAGCCTGACCAACGGAGCGGATTGTTCCGGATTTGTTAAGGCTGTATATGCTGCATTCGGTATATCTCTTCCACACGGTTCCAGTGCTCTGAGAAGTGTTGGATATGGCGTAAGTACATCGGACATGCAGCCGGGTGATATCGTATGTTACAGTGGACATGTTGCCATCTATATCGGCAATAATTCAATTGTTCATGCAAGTAATCCGGAAACCGGTATTAAGATTTCATCTCCGGCTAATTACAGAACAATTCTTGCGGTAAGAAGAATTTTCTAAATTTTATACAGTAGATCGACTTCGAAGGGTTTCGATTCTGACGGACTTGTGTGTGCAGAATCGGAACCCTTTTCTTTAACCGCTTACTGCAGGTTTTCCACATTTTCCCAGATGGGCACCCATTCTGAAAAAATGTCGATGGAAAACTTGGATTTTAAGAAATTGTAAAGATTAGGCGATATGCGTTGACACATAAGTCGGACAGAAGGTACTATAGAAAGTACAAGTGTAGTTTGTTTATATGTAACATAGGAGGAAGTAATTTGATTTTTAGTAGAAATAAGAGATGGATAAGCGTTGGTTTTTTTGCTGTTGTGGCAGCGACATGTGTGATCGCACCGCAGACGGCGAAGGCTGACGTTAAAATAGAGCCGGATGGTGTTATGGGACAGAGTGTTGTTGATGAGACGATATATGATCCGGCAGAAGATTATGTCTGGCTGTCAAGCAATATTGAGGCTCCTGCGCAATTTAGTGCGGATGATATGCCGATGTTGAGGGCAGCAACATATACAAAGCTGTTTTTGGAAAGTTCTTTTACAACCGTTAGTGATCTGAACAACAGTACATATTATCATGATAGTGTTTATGAAGATTGTGAAATTCTCAATGGAATTGATGTATCCTGGTGGCAGGGTGGAGGAAAAGGCAGCACGACTTCTAAGATCAACTGGAAGAAAATGCATGCGGCAGGGGCCGATTTTGCTTTTGTGAGAGCTGCATCAAGAGATACGGCAGATGGTTCTATCTATGAAGATACTACCGCAAGTGCGCATATCAATGGGGCACAGGCCAATAAAATGAATGTAGGATTATATATATTCTCCCAGGCGGTTGATTCCAATGAAGCAGTGGAAGAGGCGGATTATGTTCTGAATCTTATTGATCAATATGACTGGGATATTGATATGCCGATCATTATTGATCGAGAGGCCGGTCGTATGACGAAACGATTGACAAAGGCAAAATTGTCAAAGGCAAAAGAGACCGCGGTCGTTCAGGCCTTTGCGGATGAAATTACAAGTGCCGGATATAAGGCCGGAGTGTATGCAAGTTATTCATGGTATAACACGAAGATGAATGCCGATGATCTTGTGGATTGTGCAATCTGGATCGCCCGTTATAATAATATGACGACAAGTAATGCGAAAAGCGGTACACCATATGCCGATGTTTTATGTGATTATGAATTTTGGCAGTATTCAAGTCAGAAGCCGTCCGCTTCAACCGGTTATACCAGTAATTTGGATGTGGATTTTTGGTATAAAGATACAAATGTTACAACTGAAAATCTGACGATGAGCAAAAATACGGCAAATACGATTACACTGGCATGGGACGATGCCGATGATGCAGATGCGTATCGGGTATATCGTTATAATGAAGGAACCGGCAAATACAACTATCTTGCGACAACTTCGGATACAGGTTTTACGGATACGAATCTGCAGCCGGGAACAAATTATCAGTATAAGGTGCGTTGTGTGTGGACGATTGGAGGAAATAATTATTACGGAACCTATTCGTCTGCTTTGACAGTACCAACCCTCCCGGCACAGGTAACCAATGTCCGTGTAGACAAACAGACCGGTGAGACGGTTTCTCTGGCGTGGGACAGTGTGAATGGGGCTGACGGATACCGGATCTATCGGTATAACAGTGACTCGGATTCGTATGAGGAATTGGATACCGTTGGTGCAGATCGTACGAGTTATGAAGTGACGGGGCTTGCTCCTGCGTGCGAATACCGATTTAAGATTCGGGCGAGCAAGACAATGAATGCGAATACCTATTGGGGTGAATACTCCGAGAAAGTTGTGGCAGTGACGAAGCCTGACAAGGTAGCGGAATTATCGGCTCGTACACTTGGCGCAAGCGAGATTGAACTTACATGGAAGAAGAGTTCTCATGTGACGGGATATCAGATATATCGATTGGATGGGCAGACCGGAAAGTATGTGAAGATTGCAACAGTCGAGGAGAGCATGCCGGCGTCCTACACAGATTGCAAGTTATCTGCAGCAACGGAATACAGCTATAAGGTCCGCGCGTATAAGAATTTTGAAGGAACCAATTATTATGGAAGCTTTTCAAATGTCAAATCACAGGTTACAAAGCCTGATAAAGTGCAGAAGCTTAAGGCTTCAACGAAAGCATCGGCGGTGACACTAAAGTGGGCGGCGTCGGAAAATGTGACAGGATATCAAATTTATCGTCTGAACACAAAGACGAAGAAATATGAAAAGATTGCGACAATAAATGGTGCGGACAAAATTACATACAAGAACAAAAGTCTGAAGAAGGGAAAGACATATCGTTATAAAATCCGTGCATACAAGAAATACAACGGAACGACGTATTACGGAGGCTTTTCTTCTGTATCCAGAATCAAAGTGAAATAATGACACCGTAAACAGGAGATAAAAAGTAATTATGAAACAGAAAGGGAAAAAGTCAGGAAAGAAATTATTTGTAATGCTGGTTGTTGCGGCAGTTCTTTTGACAGGAGTGCCGCAGACAAGTGCTTATGCACAGAATATAAATCAGGTAAAACCGATCGTGATCGTACTTGATCCGGGACATGGCGGAGGAGACAGTGGAGCGACACATAGGTGGAACGGAAAACTTTATCGTGAGAAAGATGCAAACCTTGCAATCGCAAAAGCATGTAAGAAGAAACTGGAGTCTTATACGGGAGTGCGGGTATATCTGACACGCTCGAGTGATTATTTTGTGACCCTGGAAGGCCGTGTGGCTTTTGCAAAGAAGAACGGTGCGGATTTGTTTGTTGCATTACATAATAATGCATCATTAAGCAGCAAAACGAAAGGGGCATGTGTATACTACCCGAATTCGCATTACAACTCAAAAATCGGAACAAAAGGAAACCTGGTTGCACAGAGGATCCAGAGCAGGCTTGCAGCTTTGGGGTTGAAGAATAATGGGGTATTTTACCGCAATTCGGAGAATCGATCCAGATACCCGGATAAGTCGCTGGCAGATTATTATAGTGTGATCAGAAACAGTAAGAATGCAGGCTTTGCGGGATTGATCGTAGAGCACGCATATATCAGTAATGCGAGCGATTGCACAAAGTATCTTGGATCGGACAAGATGCTGACGAAACTGGGAGAGGCAGATGCACTGGGAATTGCTTCCTATTATGGATTGATCCCGAAAACAACGGTGGCACTTACCGATGCAGAGATTACAGATGACGGAGAAGTTCAGCTTGCGTGGACTCAGGCCGCCAATGTGGATGGTTATTGTGTATATCGAAGAGAAAAAGGAGTGACTGCGTTTCAGCGTGTCAAGAAAATAAGCGGTGGTAAAATTACGCAGTATACGGATAATACTTTGATAAAAGGGGTAACCTATGAGTATGGTGTTTGTGGATACCGTGCAGGCAAAAATGCAACAACCTACACAGTGTTGTCGAATACGATGACGGTTTCACAACCGTTCGCAGGTCCAGAGAATCTGCGTGCGGAACAAAGCAGTGCCGGAACATGGATGCTTAGATGGGATGCAGCCGAGAATGTGAGCGGATACCGTGTCGAGCGACGAATTGCAGGAGAAGACGACTTTGTTCAGATCGCAGAGATTAAAGCTGCAGATCAAACAGTGTATGAACCGGCGGAAAACGGTGTGACAGGTTCCGTAGAGTATCGAGTTTCTTCTTTCTATAAAGATAAGAAACACAATGTATCAAGTGAGTACTCGGAAATTGTTACGGTGGAATTGCCGTAATTATTTGTCAAATGCAGTATTTTATTTGAATTTACTGCTGGATGCAGGAACGTAAAATTTGATAAATATACAAAATGCACAAAAAGATTGCAGGAAAAGTGATTTATGGAAAAAGGCAGAGCATTGTTGTGAAAAAGTTATCCACAATATAATCGCCGAAAATGCCCAAAAATGAAGTTATACACGAAGTTATTCACGTTATCCACAAAATCAATGCAATTTTTTTGCGCATTTTTTTTGAAAGAACAAACGATTGTTTTGTTAAGAAATCATAAATTTTGTCGAAAGAGGGCAAAAATGTAAAAAGATATTGACATTTCAAATGTCAAACAAACATATTAAAATGTCCTAAATTGTCGGACAAAACAGAAAAGACATTGAAAAATGTGTGCGTTGCCAAAATCCCCCAATTTTGATATACTAGAGGCGTTATGATTAAAACGATTGATGTTGCGGGAATTGAGTTGGATAATTATACCGTTCGTGAAACGATCATGAATGTGGAAAAAAAGATGTCTGACAGTGGATTCCATACAATTGAAGAAGTGAATATGGATATGTTGATTCAGGCTGAATCGGACGAGGTGATCAGGGAGGCTCTTGCTTCGGTAGAACATACGGTGATCGCGGAGAGGGAAATTTTGGAAGCGGTCGGTGCAGATTCTTACCAGAGAAAGCACGAAATAGACCATCATGATTTCTTTTATGAGATGATGAAACGTATCGAACGCAATCACAAAACTATTTTTGTCGTTGGAGAGAAGGCAGAACATACACAGCAGATGTGCAATCGTATTATGGAACTGTATGCAAAGTGTAATGTGATTGGAGCGGAGGCGCTTGAGGAATGCTCGGGAAATTTAGATGCGCTTATTAATGAAATTAATTCTCAGACACCGGATGTGATCATCAGTGTAATCCCAAGTCCGATGCAGGAACATTTTCTGATGGAAAACAGAGAGAAACTTTCCGCAGGATTATGGTATGGAATGGGGACCATGGAACTTGAGGAACCGAAACGAGGATTTGCGAACGGAATCCGCAAGATGTTTCGGACCCATAAGCTGGAAAAACATTTAAATCATTATAGTGAGAAACAGGACAATGAATAATATGTCGAATAGGACAAAACAGATCGCCTGGAATTATGTTTTGATTTTGGTCGGAACCGCAGTTATGGCTTTGGCAATTCAATGCATATATGACCGAGTCGGACTGGTAACGGGGGGATTTACAGGTCTTACGATTATTATACGAAATATAACAAAATCTGTGATCAGTGGAGGCATTCCTCTGTGGTTTGCCAATATTGTATTGAACATTCCGGTATTTATCTATTCCTATGTGAAGTTTGGAAAGAAGTTTGTAGGAAGAACGCTTTTTGCCACGATAATGTTATCTGTGTGGTTGTATATTATCCCCGGAGTGGATCTTTCCGGTGATGATTATCTATTGGCGGCTTTGTTCGGAGGAGTCTTTACGGGAGTCGGAATGGGAATCGTGCTCCGTGCCGGGGCAACGACCGGCGGAACCGATATGGTTGCAGCACTGATCCAGACAAAAATGCGTCATTATTCGGTTGTACAGATCATGCAGGTGATGGACGCGGCAATCGTGATCGCGGGTCTGTATGTATTTGGTCTCCGATCAACGTTATATGCGGTCGTATCCATTTTTGTGTCGACAAAAGTGTCGGATGGTTTTCTGGAAGGTTTTAAGAATTCTAAGGCGGCATTGATCATTACGAACCATTATAAGGAAGTTGCCGCGCGAGTGATGGATGAGTTGGGGCGCGGAGTGACGGGAATGGATGCTAAGGGAATGTATACGCAGGATTACAAGTGTGTACTATATTGCGTTGTCTCCAGAAAAGAGATCGTGCAGCTTAAGGAAATTGTCAACGATGTGGATCCGGATGCATTTGTGATCGTATCGGATGTGCGTGAAGTTCTGGGCGAAGGTTTTATGGAATATTCCTCACAAGACTTCTAAATTGTATGATTTAGGCATTGTTTCTAGTACAAAATTACTAATAGGATAACATCCAAAAAGAGGAAATGCATAAAAAATGTGCATTTCCTCTTTATTTTTTTGTACTAATATATTAAAATAGTAAAAGATGTTGGTATACAAGCAAATTTGGGGATAAGGAGAAAGGGTTATGATTTCCAATCAGATACTTCAGAATACAATTGATGGTCTCAAAAGTATTACCAGAACAGATCTCTGCGTAATCGATGTGGAGGGGAAGATCCTTGCAGCAACGTTCCCGGATGCGGAACAGTTTATTGCATCGGCACAGTCGTTTGTCGGATCTCCGGCAGACAGTCAGGTCGTGAATGGATGTCAGTTCTTTAAAGTGTTTGACGATCATCAGTTAGAATATATTTTACTCGCTTATGGGGATAGCGAGGATGTGTATATGATTGGAAAGATTGCTTCTTTCCAGATCCAGAATCTTCTTGTTGCGTACAAGGAGCGTTTTGATAAAGATAACTTTATCAAGAATCTGATTTTGGATAATTTGCTTTTGGTAGATATCTACAATCGCGCAAAGAAGCTCCATATTGAGACGGAGATGCGCAGGGTTGTCTTTCTTGTGGAGACAAACCGGGAGAAGGATGGAAATGAATTGGAGAAGATTCGCGGGCTCTTTGGCGGCAAATCCAAGGATTTTGTTACGGCCGTGGATGAGAAAAATATCATTGTTGTCAAAGAACTGAGCGAAAATGAAACATATGACGATCTGAAGAAGACAGCTGATGTCATCATCAATCTGTTTCGTTCAGATGCAAACTGTATCGTCCATATTGCTTATGGAACGATTGTCAATGAGTTGAAGGAAGTATCGCGTTCTTATAAAGAAGCAAGAATGGCACTGGATGTCGGTAAAATTTTCTTTGAGGACCAGGATGTGATCGCATACTCGCAGCTTGGTATCGGTCGTCTGATCTATCAGCTTCCGATCCCTCTGTGCAAGATGTTTATCAAGGAAATCTTCGACGGAAAATCACCGGATGAATTTGACGAGGAGATCCTGACTACGATTAATAAGTTCTTTGAAAATAACCTCAATGTGTCAGAAACTTCCAGACAACTGTACATTCATCGTAATACACTGGTATACCGTCTGGATAAACTCCAGAAGAGTACAGGTCTGGATTTGAGAGTCTTTGAGGATGCAATCACTTTCAAGATTGCACTCATGGTAGTCAAGTACATGAAATATATGGAGACACTGGACTACTAATTAAGGAGAAAAAATGATTAAACTGGAACATGTCAGTAAGTCGTATTCAGCAGGAATCCCTGCTTTAAATGATGTGAATCTTGAAATAGAAGACGGAGAATTTGTGTTTGTTGTCGGAGACAGTGGCTCAGGCAAATCCACAATGATCAAACTATTATTAAAGGAGTTGGAACCGACCGAAGGAACCATCACGGTTGATGGTAAAGTACTAAATAAGATAAAAAGAAAGCAGATTCCGAAATATCGCAGAAATGTCGGAGTTGTTTTTCAGGATTTCCGGCTTTTGAAAGACCGGAATGTATATGACAATGTCGCCTTTGCACAGAAGGTCGTTGGAGAATCGAACAGTCATATTCGCAAGAAGGTACCGATCATGCTCTCCACTGTTGGACTGGCAGCAAAGTATCGCTCGTTCCCGAGACAGCTTTCGGGAGGCGAGCAACAGAGAGTTGCGATCGCACGTGCGCTGATCAATGAACCGGATATTTTACTGGCGGATGAGCCGACCGGCAATCTTGACAATAATAATGCGTGGGAAATTATGAAACTTTTAGAGGAGATTAATGCCAAGGGCACGACCGTTCTCGTTGTCACCCACAATCTTGAAATTGTAAAGGTTATGAAAAAGCGTGTGATTACTGTAAAGAAAGGTACTATCGTCAGTGATAGTAAGCAGGGTGATTTTGACGATGAAGATTAATACCTTTTTTTATTCGGTAAAGCAGGGATTTAAGAATATATTTCGGAATAAGATGTTTTCTCTGGCATCGATCGCGACGATGGCAGCATGCATTTTCATGTTTGGTCTCTTTTATATCATTATTACAAATTTTACTTCGACGGTACATTCCATCGAGAAAGGCGTGTCAGTAACAGTCTTCTTTGATAAGGGACTCTCGGAGGGTGAAATCAAAAGTATCGGAGACCAGATTGCTAAGCGCGCGGAAGTGAGCCGTATGGAATACGTTTCTGCGGAAGACGCATGGAACGCTTTCAAAGCTGTATATTTTGAGGGAAAGGAAGATCTGGCACAGGGATTTGCCGGAGACAATCCTCTTGCCAATAGTGCACATTATCAGATTTATCTGAGCGATGTGTCGATGCAGAATTCGCTTGTAACCTATCTGAAAACGATAGATGGAGTACGTGAGGTTAAAGAGTCGGCAAAAGTGGCAAATACACTTACCGATTTTAATCACCTTGTCGGCTATGTGTCGGCAGGAATTATTCTGATACTTTTGTGTGTGGCAGTCTTTTTGATCAGTAATACCGTTACGGTCGGCATCTCGGTCCGAAAGGAAGAGATCGCAATCATGAAACTGATCGGTGCAACCGATTATCTGGTTCGCGCACCATTCATTGTAGAGGGTATGTTTATCGGGTTGATCGGTGCGACGATACCGCTTCTTTTGTTATATTTTATGTACCAGAAGATTATTGTATATATTGCGGATAAGTTTAATTTTATCGGTTCCATGATCAACTTTGTACCGGTACATACTGTATTTAAGACTTTGATCCCGGTAGCTGTTATCCTCAGCGTTGGAATCGGATTTTTGGGAAGCCGTCTGACGATACGTAAACATTTGAAAGTATAAAAACAATTATGATGGCCATGCTGACAGGCTTGTACTGCGAGCATGGCTTTTCCCATATTATGATACAAGAGAGGCAAGGCAAAACATGTGTTGCGGCTCAAACGGATATAAAAATGGAGGCAAAAATGGATTACAACGAAGAAAATGAACAAATGAACAACGTTGCGGCACCGCAGGAGGATGCGCATAATAATAAGCCGAAAAAAGAAAAGAAACGTCGTAGTTTCGGCCAGGGCATTGCAGTAGGTGCTTTGCTCGGATGCTTTATTCTCGGAATCAGTTTGTTTGTGGGAGTGGGACTGTATGCCGACACCACCGGAAACTATCTGATCATCAGTCCGAAAGGTGTGACACAGACATCGGATAATAAGGTGTTGAACCGAAAGACGATCAACAAGATCGAAGAGCTTCTGGCATACATTGATCTGTACTACAATGATAAGTATGATGCGGATGATGTGCGTGATGCTCTCTATAAAGGGACGTTAAGCGGACTTGGAGATCCGTACTCTGTCTACTATACGGCAGATGATTACCGTGATCTGCAGATCTCGACATCCGGTAATTATTACGGAATCGGAGCAGGATTATCGCAGAATGCTCAGACGATGGAAGTGACAGTCTCAAAGGTATATGAAGGTACGCCGGCAGAGAAAGCGGGACTTCAGGATGGAGATCAGATTTTAAAGGTGGATGATATTGAAGCAACGAGCATGGAGCTGTCCGAACTTGTGAAACACATTCGAGGAGAGGAAGGTACGACTGTACATTTGCAGATATATCGTGAATCGACCGGGGAAACATTGGAAGTGGATGTAAAACGTGCCAATGTTGATCTGCCGAGTGTAAGCTACGAGATGCTGGATGACGGTATCGGATATATCCAGATCAGTGAGTTCCAAACCAATACCGCCAAGCAGTTTAAGGCTGCGGTCAAGGACCTTCAGACACAGGATATGAAGGGAATGATTGTTGATGTGCGCAGTAATCCGGGGGGACTGATTACGTCTGTCGTTGATATACTGGATCAGATTCTGCCGGAGGGTACGGTTGTGTACACAGAAGATAAGTATGGCAAGAGAGAAGATTATACTTCGGACAGCAAGTGCATGAAACTGCCGATTGCAGTATTGATCAATGAAAACAGCGCAAGTGCATCGGAAATCTTTGCAGGTGCGATCAAAGATTATAATTATGGTACATTGATCGGAACCAAGACATTTGGCAAAGGAATTGTGCAGACGGTTTATCCATTGGAAGATGGCGATGCAATCAAAATTACTACGGCTAAGTACTATACACCAAAGGGCAATTATATTCACAAAGTCGGTATTGAGCCTGTCATTGAATTAGAGTATGATTATTCCGGACCGAAAGACAAAAAATACGATAAACAGTATGATAACCAGCTCCAGAAAGCGGTGGAGGTTCTGGAAAAAGAGGTAAAGTAGTGCGGCACAGAGAAAGCGATTGCTTTAAGATTGCGAATCCGTTACAATAAACAACAGATGGACTATGAAAACGAAAAGGGGTGATTCTGTGGTAGAATTAGATAATTTCAAGAGCCAGCTGCTCAGCTATAAGGCTCCGCTGCAGGAAGTGAGGGATTCACTTTGACTTAGCGGGCAAGGAGCAGCGGATTCAGGAGCTGGAACGCGAGATGGAAGCACCGGATTTCTGGAACGATCCGGTCGTTTCGCAAGAAAAAATGAAAGAACTCAAAAGCCTCAAAGATGATGTGCAGACGTATGCACAACTGTCAGGACAGTATGACGACATCGAGACAATGATCGAGATGGGATACGAGGAAAATGATCCGGAACTTGTCCCGGAGATTGCTGAGATGATGGATGAGTTTACGGAAACTTATGAAAATATTCGCATGAAAACATTACTGTCCGGCGAGTATGATAAGAATAATGCGATTCTTTCGCTTCATGCGGGCGCCGGCGGAACCGAGTCGTGTGACTGGGCGGCAATGCTTTTTCGCATGTATTCGCGTTGGGCAGATAAGAAGGGATTTCAGCTGGAAGTGCTTGATTCGCTCGATGGTGATGAGGCTGGCATTAAGTCGATCACATTTCAGGTAAACGGAGAGAATGCATATGGGTATCTGAAATCGGAAAAGGGCGTGCACCGTCTTGTACGAATCTCGCCTTTTAATGCTGCAGGAAAAAGACAGACTTCGTTTGTTTCCTGTGATGTTATGCCTGACATCGAAGAGGATGTGGATGTTGAGATCAAGGATGAGGATATCCGGATCGACACATTCCGTTCGAGCGGAGCCGGCGGACAGCATATCAATAAGACATCCTCGGCAATCCGAATTACGCATTTTCCGACAGGAATCGTGGTACAATGCCAGAATGAACGTTCACAGCACATGAACAAAGATAAAGCCATGCAGATGCTGAAAGCGAAATTGTATCTGCTCAAGCAGGAAGAAAATGCGGCAAAAGCGGCAGGAATCCGTGGAGAAGTGACGGAAATCGGCTGGGGCAATCAGATACGTTCGTATGTAATGCAGCCTTATACGATGGTCAAGGATCACAGAACCGGCGTGGAGAGCGGTAATGTGGATGCGGTCATGGACGGAGGTCTGGATCCGTTTATTAACGGATATCTTAAGTGGCTGAGTTTAGGTTGCCCGAAGACGATGGAGGAAGATACACAATGATGACAGTGGTTGCGGTACTTTTATGTGTGGCGATTGTTGTGATACTCGGAGTTTGGGCAATTAAGAATAAAGTGAAAAAGTTTTCCAGGGATGTGTTTGGAACGGACAATATTGTGGACGGAATCCACCGACAGGCGGATCTCGCGGCAGAGACACCAAAGTCGGTATCCGGTATGACCCGGTTGATGGAACCTCAGATTATGCGTGATTTTCCGGATTTTTCATGGGAAGAATTCAAGCACCGCGCGGAAAATATGCTGACATCTGCGTTACTTGCGATCACAAACGGGGATGTAACCAAGATTTGGAATGCATCGGATGCCGTGAAGGAGCAGATACGTAACCGGATCGAAGACAATGAAGCTGCTGGAATTTGCGAAAATTATGAGCAGATTAAGATACATCAGACGGAAATCTCCAACTATCACAAGGAAAAAGGCACGTGTGTGATCACAATTCAGAGTGCAGTTGAGTATTTTTATAGCAAGATCAGGGATGGTAAAGTAATCGACGGTTCAAAAGAACGCAAGACACAGACAAAGTATAATACAGAACTGATCTACATACAGGATAGTGACTTGGCAGAGTTCGATCATGCAATCGGCATGAGTTGTCCGAATTGCGGAGCACCGATCAAGACGCTCGGTGAAATGCGATGTGAATATTGTGGCACCAAGGTGACGCCGGTCAACACGAAGGTATGGTCACTGCATAAAATATATGAAGTTGGTTTTCAACGGGTATAGTAAGGGAAAAGGAGAAAAATTATGGGAATTATCAAGGCAGCAGCAGATCTGGTAAAGGGGAATCTGAGTGATCAGTGGCTTGAGGTCTATGAACCGGAAAACATGGGTGATCAGACGGTGTTTACAAGAGGCGTGCAGATCCGCCGCGGGCAGAATACCAAGGGTACGGACAATACGGTATCCAACGGTTCCGTGATCCATGTATACGATAATCAGTTTATGATTCTTGTGGATGGCGGTAAAATTGTTGATTATACGGCAGAGCCGGGATATTACACCGTCAACAATTCGGCGCTTCCTTCTATGCTGAACGGTCAGTTTGGAGATTCGCTGTCTGAGGCGTTTAAGCGTTTCAAGTATGGCGGACAGACACCGACGAAGCAAAAGGTGTATTTTATTAATCTGCAGGAAATTAAAGGAATCAAATTCGGCACCAGGCAGCCGGTTAATTATTTTGACTCGTTCTATAATGCGGAATTGTTCCTGAGAGCTCATGGCACATATTCCGTTAAGATTACGAATCCGTTGCTGTTTTATGCGGAGGCGGTTCCGAAGAATACAGACCATGTGGAAATTGATGAGATCAATGAGCAGTATCTGTCGGAGTTCTTAGAAGCTTTGCAATCGGCAATCAACCAGATGTCTGCAGACGGAATCCGCATTTCCTTTGTGTCAAGTAAGGCGAGAGAGCTTGGACAGTATATGGCAAACATTCTGGATGAAGAATGGAACCAGATGCGTGGAATGGAAGTTCAGGCAGTGGGAATCAGCATTTCTTATAATGAAGATTCACAGAAACTGATCAATCTCAGAAATGAGGGAGCGATGCTCTCTGATCCGACGATCCGCGAGGGATATGTACAGGCAGCTGCAGCAAGAGGACTTGAGGCAGCAGGAAGCAATGCCAACGGAGCTATGGCCGGGTTTATGGGCATGGGGATGGCCGGAAACATCGGTGGATCCATCGTAGGAAATGCATCTTCTGTCAATATGGCACAGATGCAGATGAATCAGCAGGCGAACAGTAATCAGATGAATATGGGAATGGGACAGATGAACGGAACACAGGCAAATCCTGCAGCGGGAAATGCGCAGCAGGCGGCCGGCTGGACCTGCTCGTGCGGACAGGTAAATAGCGGGAAATTCTGCAGTAATTGCGGCAAACCGGCTCCGTCCACAGACTGGACCTGTTCATGCGGACAGGTGAATTCCGGCAATTTCTGCAGCAACTGCGGAAAGCCTAGAGCATAGTATGGGAAGCCCCCACTGTGTGTTTTGACACGCAGTGGGGGCAAATTGCTATAAAAGTATGGCGACAGGTCTTGCGTTCTATGCTTTACTGTGTTAAAATCTTTCGAGTGAGCACAAGTGTCGGTCATAGAAAGACAATACAGAGGAGGTAAGGGATGTCAGAGAAAACATCTTTCTTCGTCTTAAAGGAAAAAGCTGTGCCGGAGGTACTGCTCAAAGTTGTGGAAGCCAAGCGTTTGCTGGATTCCGGTAAGATGACATCCGTTCAGGATGCCACCGAAGCGGTAGGAATCAGCAGAAGTTCCTTTTACAAGTACAAAGATGATATATTTCCATTTCATGAGAATGAGAAGGGAAAGACAGTTACGATGGTGATCCAGCTTGATGACGAACCGGGAATTTTATCTCTCGTACTTAAGACGATCGCAGATTTTCATGCGAACGTTCTGACCATTCATCAGAGCATTCCGGTCAACGGAATCGCATCATTGTCGCTCAGCATTGATGTCTTTCCGGCAACGGGTGATGTGGAAGTGATGAAGGACAGTATTGAATCCATCCAAGGCATTCATTACGCAAAAATTTTAGCCAGGGAGTGAAAAGATGAAGATAGCAGTTATGGGTTACGGCACCATCGGATCCGGTGTTGTAGATGTATTAAGAATTAACAAAGAAAAGATTGCACAGAGAGCAGGCGAGGAAATCGAAGTAAAGTATATCCTTGATCTTCGCGATTTTCCGGGAGACCCGATGGAGAATGCGATCGTTCATGATTATGAGGTAATTGTCAATGATCCGGAAATCGGTGTCGTTGTTGAAACAATGGGAGGCGTTGAGCCGGCTTATACATTTGTTAAGGCGATGCTTGAGGCGGGCAAGCAGGTTGCAACTTCCAATAAGAACCTAGTGGCAGCAAAAGGCGCGGAACTGATCAAGATCGCACGTGACCACAACGTAAACTTCCAGTTTGAGGCCAGTGTCGGCGGTGGTATTCCGATTATCCGTCCGCTCAACAAGTGTCTGACCGCGGACGAGATCGAGGAGATCACCGGTATCTTAAACGGTACAACCAACTATATGCTGACAAAGATGGCACAGGAAGGTGCGGATTTTGACGAAGTGTTAAAGGATGCTCAGGATAAGGGATATGCAGAGAAGGACCCGACCGCAGATATCGAGGGACATGATCCCTGCCGTAAGATTGCAATCCTGACTTCGCTTGTATGTGGACGACAGGTTGATTTTGAAGACATTCATTGTGAGGGTATTACAAAGATTACTGCAAAGGATTTCAAGTACGCAGAGGTTATGAACCGGTCGATCAAGTTGTTGGCATCCAGCCGTAAAGTTGGCGGAAGCTACAGTTGTATGGTTGCTCCGTTTATGCTTGCCGCAGATCACCCGCTTTGTGGCGTCAATGGTGTATTCAATGGCATTTTCGTACATGGAAATGTACTCGGAGATGCAATGTTCTACGGAAGTGGAGCAGGAAAACTTCCTACAGCCAGTGCTGTTGTTGCCGATGTGGTTGATATGGTTAAGCATAAGAATACCAACATTTATATTGACTGGAAGCCGGAGAAGATCGAACTGGTCGATTACAAGGACAGCCGCAACAGCTTCTTTGTACGTACATCTTCTGATAAGGCAGCCGTTGAGACCGCATTTGGAAAAGTTTCTTATGTGAATGCCGGAATTGACGGAGAAATCGGATTTACAACTGCGGAGATGAGTGAGAGTGAATTCGAGGAGAAGGCGGCTGGGATCGATATGATCAATCGTATCCGTCTTGGATAAAAGCCGTGACAGGAAAGCGTGCTGAGGTGCGCAGATCATCAGGCTGTGCCTGATAATAGAAAACAGGGGGTTATATGGCAAAATACGTTATGGCGTTAGATGCGGGTACGACGAGCAATCGCTGTATCCTGTTCGATCGATCGGGCAATATCTGCTCCATGGCACAGAAAGAGTTTCGCCAGATATTTCCAAATCCGGGCTGGGTAGAACATGATGCAAATGAAATATGGTCTACCCAGCTCGGTGTCGCAGTAGAGGCGATGAGCATGATCAATGCCAAGGCGGAAGATATTGCCGCGATCGGTATTACGAATCAGCGAGAGACTGCGATCGTTTGGAATAAAGAGACCGGAGAGCCGGTCTATCATGCGATTGTCTGGCAGTGCCGCAGAACATCGGATATTGCAGATGCTTTAAAAGCAAAAGGTTTGGAAGAATCCTATCGGAAGAAGACAGGGCTTATTATCGATGCTTATTTTTCGGCAACTAAGATCAAATGGATTTTAGAGCATGTAGAAGGTGCACGTGCACTTGCGGAGGAAGGAAAGCTGCTCTTTGGAACGGTAGAAACGTGGCTGATCTGGAAACTGACAAAGGGACGTGTTCATGTCACAGACTATTCCAATGCAAGCAGAACGATGCTTTTTAATATTAATACGCTGGATTGGGATGAGGATATTCTGAACGAACTTGAAATTCCTCGAAGTATGCTCCCGAAACCGATGCCGTCAAGCTGTGTATACGGACATACGGATGCTTCTTTTTTCGGGGGAGAGATTCCAATCGGCGGGGCGGCCGGAGATCAGCAGGCTGCGCTCTTCGGACAGACATGCTTTCATGAGGGAGAGGCAAAGAATACATACGGAACAGGTTGCTTTCTCCTAATGAATACAGGAAATAAGCCGGTTTTCTCCGAAAACGGACTGGTTACGACGATCGCGTGGGGGCTGGAGGGTGAAGTTTCTTATGCGCTGGAAGGCTCCATCTTTGTTGCGGGAGCTGCAATCCAGTGGCTTCGCGATGAATTGCGCCTGATTGATTCGGCCGCAGACTCGGAGTATATGGCTTCAAAGGTGGAAGATACAAACGGATGTTATGTGGTTCCCGCTTTTACCGGACTTGGTGCACCGCACTGGGATCAGTATGCAAGGGGAACAATCGTTGGAATTACGCGAGGTACGAATAAGAATCATATTATCCGGGCAACGCTGGAATCTATCTCACTTCAGGTGTGCGATGTGATTGACGCGATGCGCGCGGATTCCGGAATTGAAGTGCGAACACTGAAAGTGGATGGTGGAGCAAGTGCAAACAATTTCCTGATGCAGTTCCAATCGGACATTCTTGGCGTTCCGGTCAACCGTCCGGCATGTGTTGAATCTACGGCAATCGGGGCGGCATATCTAGCTGGACTTGCTGTGGGATACTGGAAGAATAAGGATGAGGTGATCAAGAATCAGAAACTTGATCGCGTATTTACACCACAGATGCCACAGGCTGCAAGAGATAAGAAGCGCAGAGAATGGAACAAAGCAGTGCACTATGCATTTGGCTGGGCGAAGGAGGAAGAGTAATCAAAGAAGGATTATTACAGATCTTCTTTCCGCCACGTTGTGCAGTGTGTGATGACTTGCTGGAGGCGGAGCTGATCCGTGCAAAGATGCGGGTACATCCGGCATGTGAGCGAAAGCTTTATCCGGTGGGAAAAACGGTTTGTTATCGTTGCGGTAAGCCTCTTTCGTCCGAGAAGCTGGAGTATTGTCACGACTGCGTAAAAAAGAAGGCAGGCGGGCATATGATGTATTGCAGGCAGGGAAAATCTCTTTTTCTGTACAAAGGGGAAATTCGCAAGGCGATATATCGGTTCAAATATTCAAACAGGCGTGAATATGCTCGCTTTTTTGCTGAAAAAGCAGCACAGGAATATACGGACTGGGTGAGACAAATAAAAATTGATGTGATTGTTCCGGTGCCGATGTATGCGCGAAAGAAGAGATACAGAGGATATAATCAGGCGGAAATTTTTGCATATGAACTTGCAGAAATTTGGAAAATTCCGATGAAGGCGGATGCACTAAAACGTGTCCGTAATACAAAACCACAGAAATATCTGAGTGATCAGGAACGAAAAAACAACCTGAAAAAGGCTTTTCAGGCTGCTGACTTTATAGTAAAATATAAGAGTATATTGATCGTTGATGATATCTATACAACCGGCAGCACAGTGGAGTCTGTTGCGCAGGAATTGTATTTACACGGAGTAGAGAGTGTCTATTTTTTGACACTTTGTACAGGAGAAGGCATGTAGGAGGGAATGTCATGAACGTTACGAATTGCAGAAGCTGCGGACGATTGTTTAATGTATTGAGCAATGAGAAAATCTGTCCGGATTGCAGAAAAAAGCTGGAAGATAAGTTTCAGCAAGTAAAGAAATATCTGGAAGAAAATCCAAACTCATCGATGGAGACGGTATCGCGTGAGATGGATGTGTCCCTGAAACAGATCAAGAAATGGGTGCGCGAGGAGCGTCTGATCCTCTCGGATGCATCGGAGGCAGGAATTACTTGTGAACGATGTGGAAAGATGATTCGTACGGGCAAATATTGCGATGAATGTAAGACGACAATGGCTATGAATCTGCGCAGTGCATATTCGTCCCAGTTTGATCCGGAGAGCCGGAAAAAGACAGAGAGGGATCGTGAGCGCATGAGATTCCTGAAAAATTAAGATGATGTGATGATGAAGGTCTCGGATATTGCGGAATATTCGGGACTTTTTTTATGAGAGCCCATTGATTGCAATTCGTTCTTTGAAATCATAAGCAGATGTGATATAATACAAAATAATGTGTAATTGTGTCCAATTATAAGCAGGAGGACAAAATGATCAACGAAGAACGCGTCAAAGAACTTTATCAGATGGCGGTATACGATGAATACGAGGATAAGGAATGCCATCAGATGGGACAATATTATATATGGGACTATGTTGGCAAGGAACTTGTCAAAAGCTTTTTTTCCGGAACGATCGCCTTTATGCTTCTTGTGGCACTCTGGGGAATCGGTGATATGTCAGCTGCAATCGCATTTGTAAATTCTGCGGATCTGACGAATCTTGCAATACGGCTTATTTTGCTTTACGTGGGATTTATGGCAATCTATCTTCTTGTGACGGTATTTGTTTATGCCGTCAGGTATGCGAAAGGCAGGAAGGAAATCCGCAAGTATGCCGGACATCTGAAAAAAGTACGGAAGATGTATCACAGAGAAGAAAAATTAAAAGCATAGGGGAGGCTTTATGACAAATTTATTGGAGATTAAGGATCGATTGATTCGTTTTTACAGCAAGTACGAAAGTTATTTGTTCCCGGTTGTTAAATTTATTGTGGCATTTGTGCTTTTTACAACAATCAACATGAATATTGGCTTTATGGAGAAGATCAGCCGCTTCCCGGTGGCTCTCATTTTGGCACTGGTATGTGCAATCCTGCCGGTTAATGCCATGATCTGGCTTGCCGCATTGATTGTTCTTGCGGATATGTATGCGCTGTCGATGGAAGTTGCACTGACAACACTCGTGCTATTTGCGGCATTGTTTTTCCTATATTTCAGATTTGCGCCCAAAGATGGATTTGCAGCGGTTTTGACACCGGTTTGTTTTAAGCTGAACATTCCATATGTCATGCCGGTCGGTTGTGCGCTGTTAAGAGATGCATATTCTGTGATCGCAGTCATTTGTGGTACTGTGATCTATTATTTCCTTGATGGGATACATCAGAATTCCGGTACACTCAAAAGTGTGGTTGCAGAGGAGAGTGCAGAAGTTTCTTCCAAGTTTGATATTTCGGTCGGTCAGCTTTTGAGCAACAAGGAAATGTATTTGGTGATCGCAATCTTTACGATTGCGGCAATTGTTGTGTATGTTGTCAGAAAACTTGAAGTGGATCATGCCTGGACACTTGCAATCATTTCAGGTATTCTGATCGAGATTGTCGGTCTGTTTGTCGGTTATCTTGTGCTGAATGTGTCGGATAAGACATTAGGACTGCTTATCGGTAATATACTGTCATTGTTGATCAGTTTTGTGATACAGTTCCTGTTCATGAATCTTGATTATGCGAGAACAGAGCGTGTACAGTTTGAGGATGACGACTATTATTATTATGTGAAAGCGGTTCCTAAAAAGATGGTTGCGGTAAAAGAAGTGACAGTAAAACATTTTGGAAATACGGCAAGTATGGGCAAACGCATTGATCGATCAAAACAGACGCTGACTCCGGAAGAGGAAGAGACGAGTCGTAAGGTGATCGCCAAAGAACTGGATATCGATGAAGATTTATTAAAATAAGTAACTACGGATGTGTTAGAAGGAAGGAGGAAATATGCAGAATTTTGCAGGTACGATAACGGATTTATATGATCGCACGATAGGAGCACTTGATTTCCCGGATATCTCAATGTCCCCTGTGGATGTTGTGGAAATTCTGATTATCTCTTTCCTGTTTTATTACATTTTACTCTGGATCAAAAATACGAGAGCGTGGAATCTGTTCAAAGGTATTATGATCATTTTGATCTTTATCCTGCTCGCGTTGATCTTCCATATGAACACGATCCTGTGGCTGGCAGAAAATTTACTCAGTGTGGGCTTGCTGGCATTGGTTATCATCTTTCAACCGGAACTTCGTAAAGCTCTTGAAAATCTTGGCGGGAAGAATTTGTTTGGAAGATGGTTTAACTTTGGTAAGACAGACAATGACAGGTTCTCGGACCGTACGATCGAGGAACTTATTAAGGCAAGTTACGCGATGGGAAAGGTTCGGACAGGAGCACTGATCGTTGTTGAAGATGAAATTCTTCTTAATGAATATGTGCGTACGGGAATTGATGTGGATGCGATCATCAGCAGTCAGTTGCTGATCAATATTTTTGAAAAGAATACTCCGCTTCACGATGGCGCTGTCATTGTGCGTGGAGATCGCGTGGTATCGGCGACTTGTTATCTTCCGCTGTCTGACAGTCTTGTACTCAGCAAGGATCTTGGCACGCGCCATCGTGCGGCTGTTGGAATCAGTGAGGTAAGTGATTCTCTTACCATTGTCGTGTCGGAGGAGACCGGAAAGGTTTCTATTGCATTGCGTGGGCAGATCTATCATGGAGTTGACGCGGATTTCCTTCGTGAAAAACTCAGATACCTGCAGAACCACAACCGTGAAGTGACTGGTTTGGAACTCATCAGAAGGAGGTTGAAGAATGGCAAATAAGATTCTCAAAACCCTGGTGAACAATATTGGATATAAAATTCTGGCAGTTGTTTTCGCATTTATTTTGTGGCTGGTTGTATATAATATTGATGATCCGAATAAGACGGTTCGTTTTACAACCAATGTGATGGTGGAAAATGAATCTGCGATCACGGATATGAACAAATGCTATGAAGTTTTAAATGGAACAAATACGATTACGTTTTCCGTTACAGCGAAGCGGAGTGTGATCAATAAGCTTGAAGACACTGATTTTATTGCGACTGCAGACATGAATCGTATGATCATGAATTCGGATAACAAGAGTGCGAAGGTACCGATCGAGGTAATCAGCCGCCGTTCGAATTCGTCGTTGAAGTACAATGGAAAAAATCAGTATCTGGAAATTTCTCTGGATGATCTGGTAAGCAGAAGATTTATGATTACTGCTGATACGACAGGACAGGTTGCGGACGGATATGCACTTGGTGAAGTGACGGTTACGAATCCGAACGTGCTCAATGTGACAGGACCGGCGACCATCGTGGATAAAATTGACAGTGTTGTCGCAACGATCGATGTAGAGGGAATGTCTATGAATCTCTCGGATAATGTGCTTCCGGTATTCTATGACGCGGATGGCAATGAAATCGATACGACGCGATTAAAGTATAATAATACAACCGTTACGATTGCAGCGAAAATCCTTCGTGTGAAGGAAATTCCGTTATCGTTTACGACAACCGGTACACCATCCGGCGATTATCGTGTGGTTGAGATTACAAGTGACCCGGAGAACATTCGAATCAAGGGTGCGTCGTCCGTGCTTAATCCGATTATGTCTTTGGCTATTCCGGCAGAAGTGCTGAATGTGAGCGGTGCGCGGGATGATCTTACAACAACCATCGATATTACGGAGTATCTTCCGGACGGGGTTGAACTGGTAGATGCGGCTGATGCGACGGTAACGGTTACGGTGCGAATTGAGGCATATCAGTCCAAGACATTCACGATCGACACCAAGGATATTACCGTGAATGGTCTGGGAGATGGCTATGAACTCGCATTTGAGCAGAATTCGGTTACGGTTACGATCAGCGGTCTGCAGAATGATTTAAATAGATTAAGTGCCGCAGATCTTGCTTCGGCAATTGATGTGTCTGGCATGGAAGAAGGACTTCATCAGGTAAATCTGGAGATTGAACTTGATGAGACCAACTATGCGGCACGTACGGTATCGGTCGAGGTTAAAATCTCAAAGAAATCTTCTGAAAGCGGGGATTCAAATGATGATAATCCGACGGATGATACATCGGATTCGGAAGATACATCCGCAGGAAATGATAACAATTGACCAATGATGAATAAACGAAGAGGATAGCAAGGAGTAAAGTAGATATGGCTAGAATGTTTGGAACAGACGGAGTCAGGGGTGTTGCAGGAACAGAACTGACCATCGAACTCGCAATGAAACTTGGGCAGGCAGGTGCATATGTGCTTACCAAAGAACAGTCACATCAGCCAACGATCATTGTGGGATGTGATACCCGTATTTCAGGAGGAATGTTGGCAAGTGCATTGATGGCAGGAATTTGCTCGGTTGGAGCGAATGCAATCTATGTTGGGGTTGCGCCGACACCCGCAATCGCATATCTTACCCGTAAGCATAAAGTGGATGCAGGAGTTGTGATCTCCGCATCACACAATCCGATGGAATTTAACGGAATCAAGTTCTTTAACGGAGAAGGTTATAAGTTGTCTGACAAGCTTGAGGACGAGATCGAGGCTCTCATCCGTAATGATATGGAAGATGTTGTGTTCCCAATCGGACCGGGAATCGGTAAGGTAGAGTACCGACTTGATATCGTGGATGAATATATTCGTTATCAGGAGAAAACGGTTCCGGTGGATCTGTCAAATTTAAAGATCGTTGTGGATTGTGCAGAGGGTGCAAGTTCTTATACGTCGGTCAAGACTCTTACCGATCTTGGAGCAAATCTGATTGCAATACATACATCTCCGGATGGAACAAATATTAATGCCAATTGCGGATCGACACATATGGATGAGTTATGTGCGCGTGTCGTTTCGGAGAAAGCGGATGTGGGTATTGCTTTTGATGGGGATGCGGATCGTATGCTTGCGGTTGACGAGAAAGGAAACCTGATCGATGGCGATGTTGTTATGGCTATCTGTGGCAACTATCTGAAGCAGAAGGGAAAACTTGCCAAGAATACGATTGTTGTTACCGTTATGTCAAATCTCGGATTTTCTATTATGGGAAAAGAAAAAGGAATCCATGTTGAGAAGACAAAGGTTGGAGATCGCTACGTACTTGAAAATATGCTGGAAAATGGCTATAATCTTGGCGGTGAACAGTCGGGTCATGTTATTTTTTTGGATGATAACACAACCGGCGACGGTTTGCTTACGGCATTACATCTGTTACAGGTAATGGTTGATACAGGAAAGAAACTTTCTGATCTCGCAACGGTGATGGAAGTGCTGCCACAGGCTTTGGTCAATGCCAAGGTGCCGAATCACAAAAAAGAAAGTTATATGGAGTACAGTGAGATTGCGGACGCGATTAAGGAACTGGAAGATAAATTCGCCGGGGAGGGAAGAGTACTGATCCGCCCATCCGGAACAGAACCGCTCATTCGAGTGATGATAGAAGGAAAGGATCAGGCGGTCATTGATGAAGAAGCGAGAAAGCTTGCGGATCTCATTATGAAAGTAATGATTTAGGAGGGATGATTGTGTTGTCACAGGCAATTAAAATTAAGAATCCGACAGGGTTACATCTGCGTCCTGCAGGTAATCTCTGTAAAGAGGCAATGAAGTTTAAAAGTAAGATTACATTTGAGTATAGAGGTAATACGGCAAATGCCAAAAGCGTTCTCAGTGTGTTAGGAGCCTGCATTAAGTCCGGAGATGAGATTACCCTGATCTGTGAGGGGGAGGATGAGCGGGAAGCGTTACAATCACTGATCGCATATATTGAGAGTGGATTGGGAGAGTAAGCGCAAATTATGCACTGCGAGGAAGATAAAACAATATGAAGGAAAAATACAAACATTTACTAAACTTTGTGGCAAATGTCCTGACACTGGCCATGGAAGCATTATGTTTTGGCTGGGTATGGTATGTCATGTATGTCCCACAACTGGATAAGGCAAATACCTTTTTCCGAAGAGGTAACTGGGCGGTCATCGGTATGTATGTACTGTTCGTGTTCTTTTTTACAAAAGTATTTGGAGGATATCGGATCGGATATATGAGAGTTTCCGATATTATTCTGTCACAGATACTTGCCGTATTTCTTGCGATGATCGTGTCATATTTTGAAATCTGTCTGGTCGCAAATGACTATTTAAGTCCGGAACCTTTGATTGTTATGACGCTTACGGAAATTATATTTATTGTACCGTGGGTTATCGTCATCCGGAAATTTTATCAGTATTTATATCCGCCAAGACAGATGCTTGTTATCTATGGAAACTATTCTCCGGATGATCTGATCTCCAAGATTAATACGAGAAAAGATAAATACAATATCTGTGCCGCAGAAAGCTATCGTATTGGATATGAAAAGCTGTATCCGATGATCAAGAAATATAATGCTGTGGTACTGTGTGATCTTCCTTCAGAGGCGCGCAACCAGATTATGAAATATTGTTATCAGGAATCTGTGAGAACGTATGTGACTCCGAAGATTTCGGATATCTTATTCCGTGGTGCGGATGATATTCATCTGTTTGATACACCGCTTCTGCTTTCCCGAAATCAGGGACTGAGCATTGTGGATCAGTTCGTAAAGCGTTTGATGGATATTGTGATTTCACTGATCGGTATTGTGATCGCATCACCGTTTATGCTTGTGATCGTATTGGCAATCAAGTTGTATGATCATGGTCCGATCCTGTACAAGCAGGAACGATTGACCAAGGATGGACAACCATTCATGATCTACAAGTTCCGCAGTATGTCGGTGCATTCCGAGGATGCGGGTGCAAGACTTGCGGCCAAGGGAGATGCGCGTGTGACACCGGTCGGACGTGTGATCCGTGCGATCCATTTTGATGAGCTGCCACAGCTTTTCAATATTTTAAAAGGTGAGATGTCGGTTGTCGGTCCACGACCGGAGAGACAGATTATTGCAGATCAGTACACCGAGGAAATCCCGGAATTTGTACTGCGTCTGAAAGTGAAAGCCGGTCTGACCGGATATGCGCAGGTGTATGGGAAGTATAATACAACCCCGTATGACAAGTTAAAACTTGACCTGACCTATATTGAAAATTATTCGGTATGGATGGATATTAAGATCCTTTTCCTCACATTTAAGATTCTGTTTGTGAGGGAGAATACGGAAGGTGTGGATGAAAACCAGACGACGGCGAGCAGGAAAGAATAAATCTATTCAAATTGAAATGTATAGCGCTCTATGCTATAATCAGATTCGTTGTGGTCAGATAAAGAGGAAAAATTAACCATGAAACGTTTTATAGATGATTTGAAAAAATATTATAGTTATGCAAAATATTCAGCCAAAGCCGAGTTGAAAGCTGAAGTTGCCGGATCTTATCTTAATTGGGTCTGGTGGATTCTGGAACCGGTATGCTTAATGTTTATTTACGCATTTATTTTCGGATTTGTGTTTAGTGCAAGAGAAAAATACTTTACTGCATTTATTTATATCGGATTAGCAATATGGACATTTTTCAATCAGAACCTTAAGAACAGTGTTACCATCATAAAGAAAAATAAGGGACTTGTGTCAAAAGTCTATCTGCCAAAATTTATTTTGCTTGAATCCAAGATGTTTGTTAACGGATTTAAGATGTTGGTATCTTTTGCAATCGTTATAGTTTTAATGGTGTATTATCATGTCCATCTGACCTGGAATATTGTTTTTATCATTCCGCTTATGATCTGCCTTTGGCTGGTTACCTTTGGTCTTATGTGCATACTCTGCCATTACGGAGTGTATGTACAGGATCTGTCGAATGTTGTGTCCATTGTATTGAGACTGATATTTTATATGACAGGTATCATGTTTTCCATCAGCCACCGAATCGGTAAGGACCATCCGGAATTAGCTACAATTTTGGGAAAATTTAATCCGATGGCGTTTGTTATTGAAAGCAGCCGTAAATGTCTGATCTATGGAGAAACACCGGAACTGAACGTCCTTCTTATCTGGATTGTGATTGGTGCTGCTTTAAGTTGGATCGGCGTTCGTTTGATCTATAAAAATGAAAACAGTTATGTGAAGGTGAGCTAAGAATGGGAAAAAAAGAGATCGCTATAAAAGTTGATAATTTATCAATTCGCTACAAAAGTTTGAAATCCTTTTCCATTAAACAAAATTTTCTTCGCTTTCATAAGAATAAAAGAGAAACTTTTGAAGCTTTAAAGAATATTTCGTTTGAAGTGGAAGAAGGGGAAATCCTTGGAATCATCGGTAAGAACGGAAGTGGCAAGTCAACCCTTTTAAGAGCGCTTGCCAATATCTTTTCTCCGGACGAGGGAACAATTGACACCTATGGTCATTCTGTATCTCTTTTGTCAATTGGTGTGGGATTTCAGAAACAATTATCCGGAAGAGAGAATATTATATTGTCCGGAATGCTTTTGGGCTTTTCGGAAGAAGAAATTCGGGCAAAAATGAACCGCATTATTAAGTTTGCGGATTTGGGCAAATTTATCGATATGCCGGTTTCCACATATTCAAGCGGAATGTATTCCAAACTGGCTTTTTCCATTACCGCAATATTGGAAACGGACATTATGTTAATTGATGAAGTTTTGAGCGTTGGAGATCGAAGATTTAAGAAAAAAAGCTATAAGAAAATGAAAGAGCTGATTTCGGATGATAAGAGAACGGTAGTTATCGTTTCTCACAGTATTCCATCATTACGCGAATTGTGCCAAAAGGTTTTGTGGATTAATGATGGAGAAATGATTATGATCGGCGAAGCCGACGAAGTATTAGATAAATATGAAGCGTTCATGGATGCTGAAGATTAAAACGGAAGGAACTAAGATATGAAGAAAGTAGCAGTAATCGGACTCTATGCTATCAAAAATGCCGGGGATAATATCCTGTGTGAGGCAACGCAGTATTTGATTAAACAAAAGAATCCGGAAGTTCAGATCGTGGAAGTTGATGTCAATCCACGTATTAAATCGTATAAAGGATTAGAACTGATTCCATTTTGGATTTCGAAAGTGTTGATTCGAGTTTCCGGTTCTATATTTAAATACGAAAACTCAAGCAGATTTCGCTATTACTATGAATATTTTATGTGGTGGTTAAAAATCAACCACAAATTTAAGACGCAGTTAAAAGATGTTGATGCAATTGTATTTGCGGGTGGTGGATTCCTCAAATTCCGTACACAGGGATTAAATTATTATGTGGAGCAGATTATGAAGATCGCCCGGAAAAATAATATTCCGGTTATGATGAACGGAGTCGGAATCGAGGGCTACAGCGAGACCGATATTCGTTGTCAAAGATTAAAGAAGGCGATTAATCAGGATTGCTTCAAAGTGATTACAACACGTGATGATATTGACACTTTGAAAAACAACTATATTGTCAATCCGAATATAAAGATTGCACATGTCGGCGATCCGGCATTATGGGTTCCGGAATGTTACAATATGAAGCGCAATGAGAATCCTTCTAATGTTGTCGGAATTAACGTTATCCGAGGAAGAGTATATCAGGCATACGGAAATACGTTATCCGAGTTTGAACTCCTTAACTTTTATAAGAAGCTGGTGCAGGGCGTAGAGGAACGCGGCTGGGATTGGGTTCTGTTTTCGAATGGTATGGCTGCCGATCAGAAATTCGGCGCAATGCTGCTGAGAGCATTAGGATGCAGTGACAGAAGAAAGATTCTTCCAACAGCTAATAATTCCGTGGAATTTCTGGAACAGATCCGTTCGTTCAAATTAGTCTTTGGTGCAAGATTACATGCATGTATCACATCCTATGCATTGGATGTACCGGTTGTCGGATTGATCTGGAGTGAAAAATTGCGTATTTTCGCAGATGTGATTGGAAAGAAAGATTCATTCTTTGAGGAAAATGAATTGAATATTGACAATATTTTGGATGCAATGGAAAGAGAAATGAACTCTAACTATGATAAAACAATTCGTGATGATTTGAGAACCCGAACCAAGAATTATCTTGAAATGTTTATGGACATGCTGGATAACTAAAACAGGAGACTATTGTGTGATGATAAAGAAACTATTTAGTATATTTGAGAAGCAGATGGTTGAAGAAAAGTTTCTTCAATGGATATTTCGAACAATTAACAACTTAATTATTTCTATTATAACATGGGTGTTTCGTCTTATTGCGGGTGTGATCAACATCGTCTTTAAGGTTATCATAAAGATTTTCTCTTATCCGGACAAGGCTCTTGCGGTATTGGCAAGACGTCATCTTGCGAAGAAGACACCGGTGGAAAATAAGATAATGTTCTTAACGTTTCAGGGCGATTATACCTGTAACCCTAAATATATTGCAGAAGAGTTGTTAAGAGAAAATTCAGATTATCAGCTCGTATGGGATGTAAAGACAGCATATCCGACAAGTGATTATCCTATGGGTCTGAAATTTGTCAGACATAATACGTACGAATTTTATAAGGAACTGGCATCCGCAAAGGTTATTATTGAGAATACGAATATTGTGGAACGGTTATATGCGTATAAAAAGAAGGACCAGTTTTTACTCCAGACGTGGCATGGATCGCTGGGCATTAAGCGTCTCGATGGCGATGTTGTCATGGGATTCCGTTGGAAGCAGCTTGCAAAACGTTGTCAGAAGACGGTTGACTACTTGCTGTCGAACAGTGATTTTGAAACAGAGGTATTTCGTACGGCATACTGGAAAGATGTACCTTCCATCCTTGTCGGACATGCAAGAAACGATATCTTCTTTATGAAGGATCAGGAGAAAATCGCCCAGATTAATAAGAAAGTGCATCGTTTCTTAAACATTGATGAGGATACACATATTTTCTTATTTGCGCCGACACATCGAGATGATGTGGATGAGTCATACCAGCCGCTTAATTATGAGATAATAAAGGAAGCGCTGGAAGAGCGATTTGGTGGCAAGTGGCAGATTGTGATTCGATTACACAATCGCTTAAAGAAAGAAAGCCGTTCCTGGTTGAACCTTCTTCCGTCATATGTCTCAGATGCTACTTTTTATGAGGATATGCAGGAACTCCTGCTGTGCACGGATGTTGGTCTGACGGATTATTCCAGCTGGATCTTTGACTTTGTATTGTCTGGCAAACCGGGCTTTATCATTGAATTGAACCTTGAAGATTATGAGAACGCGAGAGGATTTTATTATCCGATCGATACAACTCCATTCCCAATTGCAACGAGCAGTGAAGAGCTTGCGGATAATATCCGTAAATTTGATGCTGAAAAGTATGCAAAAGACAAGGAGGTATTTCTGGCTGCGAGAGGCTGCATGGAAGATGGTCATGCAAGTGAACGTATTGTCGAGAAGATCAATGAATTAATGGCCAAATAATATGCTGAATTTTAAGGTTAAACAATTTGTTAAAATTATAATGCAAAATATTGTTTTCCCATTCTTTTATCGGATTGGAAAGATAGCGCCGGTTGATGATCGTCTGGTAATATTTGCGGACTCTCATCATGATGATGTTCCATATAGCATGGAAGATCTGTATCAGTGGTTCGAAGCAACCGATTACAAGCTACTTAAGCTGACGAAAGACTGTGATGGCGGTAATTATGCAGGCGGGCTAAAGTTTATGCTGCGGTTTATGTTGTGTTATGCAAAGGCACGGTATGTGTTTTTGTGTGATAATTTTCTTCCGGCAGCATCGTGTAATAAGAGAGAGGAAACAACGGTCGTACAAATGTGGCATGCCGGCGGCATGCTAAAAAAGTATGCATATGATACGCCGCGGGATATTCCTGCGTACTATAAGGGGAATGTTTTTAAGAATTACTCTTTGATCCTTACAAGTGCCGAAGCATGTAACAGAGCCTATGTAAGTGGGATGCGTGCTTCACCGGATATTGTTAAGGCATTAGGACTGAGTCGTACGGACCGCTTTTATCAGCAGCGATACAAGCAGTTGTGTGAGGATGAATTTTATGCGATGTATCCTGAGGCGAGAGGGAAGAAGATCGCATTGTGGGCTCCGACCTTTCGGGGAAATGCTTCGCAACCTGAAATTATCGATTGCTCCTTTATCGGACATTTGCGCAAACAGCTTGGAAATGAATGGTTTTTGGTTGTGAATCTGCATCCGCATATGCAGAAGCACCTAAAAGGAGAACATTGTCCGATTCCAACGGAGCGAATTCTGCCGGTTACGGATGTTCTTATATCGGATTATTCATCGGTAATATATGATTATTTACTACTGATGAGACCAATTGTGTTATATGTACCGGATCTTGACTACTTTGAAAAGAATGATCAGTTTTACATTGATTATAATGAGATGCCGGGCATAATTGTAAAAGAAGAAAGTAAGTTATGCGATGCAATCGTACATGCTGAGGATCGCTTTGACAGGGATAAAATGCAGCGATTTAAAGCAAAGTACATGAATGCATGTGATGGTCATGCTTTGGAAAAGTTAGTCGATTATTTACAATTATCATAAAAGTGGAGGATAAATATTATGGTTTCAGCATTAATTTTTGCAGGTGGAATTGGACAGAGAATGAAGTCTTTGGATATTCCGAAACAGTTTTTGGAAATTGAAGGAAAGCCGATTATCGTACGAACAATGGAGCATTTTTCCAACCATCCGATGGTTGACAACATTGTCGTGGTTTGTGTTGAAAACTGGCTGGATGTCTTAAATCAGGATATTGAGAAATTCGGAATAAAGAAAGTAATTAAAACAGTTCCGGGAGGAGCAACCGGTTATCATTCCATTCATAACGGATTGTTAGAGGTTGCAAAGGTTGCGAGTGATGATGATATTGTCCTTATCTGTGACGGTGTCAGACCGATGCTTAGTGAAGATTTGATCACAACCTGCATCGAGGATGCCAGAAAGTATGAGTCTGCAGTACCGGTAACTCCAAGTATTGATTCTGTTCTTTACAGTGAGGATGGAGAAAATTGCAATAAAAATTATGAACGAAGAAAAATGTTCATTACACAGGCTCCGCAGGGATACACCATGCGTAAGATCATGTGGGCTCATGAACAAGCGGAAGAAAAGCATCTTGATCCGGTTTCTTCAGGAGAATTGTTAATTGAATTAGGAGAAAATATTCATATTTTCCAGGGAATCAGAGAGAATATTAAAGTGACAACACCGGAAGATCTTGAATCGCTTCGTGCAATACAATATTATGAGCATTATAAGCAGTTTGCAAAAGAAGTATTGAAATACGGATTATAAGAGTGGAGATAAGGCAGCTGAAAAGCTGTCTTATTCTTGCAATATGTCAAAGGAGAAAAAGATGAGTTTCATAAAAGATTATGTAGGAAAAAACTTATACAAAGATGTTACCGAGATTGCAGATACACCGATCGACTGGAATAAGTTTGCGAATAAGACGGTTTTGATCACCGGAGCAAACGGTTTTATTGCATACTATCTTACCCTTGCTTTGTTGCTTCAAAATGACCGTAAAAATCTCGGAATTACGGTAATGGGATTGGTTCGTAATCAGGCAAAAGCAGAAGCAAAATACGGAAAAATTCTGGAACGGTCTGATTTGAAACTGGTATCGAAAGATGTATGCGGAGATTTATCGGATCTGGAGCATACGGATTATATCATTCATGCAGCAAGTCAGGCAACGCCGTATTATTTTGAGAATGATCCGGTTGGAACAATTGAGGCAAATACATTGGGCACTTCCAATATTTTACAATATGCCTGCAGGGAAAAGGCACTTGGGGTCCTGATGATTTCGAGTTTAAAAGTATATGGTGAAGTGAAAAACGGAAAACCTGAGATAGAAGAAGAGGATCTTGGGTATATTAATATTGATGATTATCATAACTGCTATGCGACCGGAAAAAGGACCATGGAAACCGTATGTAATTGTTATGTAAAGCAGTATGGACTTCCGGTTAAACTGGCAAGACCGAGCTATATTTACGGAGCCAGCACGTTGCAGGATGATCGTGTATGGGCACAGTTTTTAACAAATGTTATCCGAAAGGAAGATATTTTGCTGAAAAGTAACGGCGGAGCGTATCGTTCGTTCTGTTATGTGACGGACACGGCAAGTGCTTTACTTACGATTTTACTCAATGGAGAATCCGGTGTGCCTTACAATATTTCCTCAAAGAATTCGGATGTTACCATTCGCAATTTTGCACAGGCTGCCACAGAGGTATTCCCGGAGAGAGAGTTGAAACTGTCGTTTGCGAATAAGGAGGATGAAGCGGAACCGGTATTGGATTATTCGGAGAAGACACCGGAGATTCTGTCAAGTAAGCGATTACAGTCATTAGGCTGGAGTGGAAAGATTGACATCAAAGAAGGAATCAAACGTGCGGTTCTGACAATGGAAGAAAGAGAAAACTAGAAATGAAACGCATTATAAAATATATAAGCCTGATTTTGGCTGTTGTGACAGTACTTTTGTTCGGTACTGATACAAAAGCTTATGCGGCACAAAATCAGGAAATGAATTTATATGGAATATATGTGAATTCGAATGAAAAAGGTGATTCCGTTTTACTGGAATCAAAAGGGCATTATTTACTTATGGACCTGGGCATGTCTTCACACATGCCTGCAATCTGTCAGGAACTTGATCGATTGGGTGTTACCAATATTGATCTGTATCTAAGTCATCTGCATGTAGATCATGTGGGAGGAAGCCGTCAGGACTGGCTTTATGGATTGAAATATCTGTATGATTACGGAATACAGATTGATACTTTGTATCTCCCGGACCCGGTTGTTGCACCGGAATCCGCCGGCTATGCACAGAAGTATGAAGCTTTGCGTAATTTTATGGATCAGTATATGGGCGGAAGAAACTCCATGGTATATCTGCAGAAGGGGACTTGTTTTCGAATCGGGGATGTTATGGCAAATGTAATCGGTCCTGATCTTGATTTCGTAAACAGTATTCATCCGTCAACTTATAATGGTAAAGTTTCGGAAGGTGATATTGGAACAGAATATGGTGATCGGGTCCCGAATACGTATTACGAAAACAATTGCTCTCTGATCACAAAATTTACCTGTGGAGATGTGTCATATCTTACAACAGGGGATATGCTTAGAGATGAAGCGGATTCTCTGGTAAAGACATTAGGCTATGAATTGCATGCAGATATTTACAAGATGGCACATCATGGTACTGCGACAGGTAATACGTCGATGCTGCTGAATTATGTCGATCCGATATATTCTTTTGCACAGAATGCGGGAAATGCTTATATTGACGCGCAAACCGGAGAGTGGCGGTTTGAGAGTTCGTGTAAAGTTACACGTGCAACCAGTATGCCTTACTATATTGCATCTGAAAAGAAAACAATCATTTACCATGTCAAAAATGGCTCTATTGAGCTGTATAAAGGCAATACGATTCCGACCGCAAAGAAACTGACCGGATGGGTTGGCGTATACGGTGCGGACGGAACGAACCGCCAAAAGGACTTTTACTATATTGACGAAGACGGAATGCCATTAACCGGTATTCAGGAAATCGGAAATCGTACGTACTTCTTTAATGAAGGAGGTCGTATGGGATATGGTAATTATGATAAGTTTGGTAACTATGATCCGTGGGTTGTTTACAAAAATGGAAAAAAGCGGTATTTTATGTGGTCTGAAACAGGAAATTTGGCTTACATGAAAACCGGCTTTTCAAAAGTGAGAGGTGTATTGTATTATTTTAACAGCGAGGGAATCAAACTCGAAGGGGACGATGATTTTTCGCTGAGAGACATTGGAGCATATACCTATGGTGTAGAACCGGACGGAGAGATCGTGACGGACGAGCTTCGTAATTATGAGAATCAAAATTATTACTTCCAGTCAAATGGAAGGATGGCCCAGCAGCAGTTTGTTGAATTAGATGAAGGAACTGCGTATTTTGGCGTCTATGGAACGCAGGTATTTGACAAAATGGTGACCAGGGGAGGTAAAACCTATTATCTGGATGAATCCGGTTATATGGTGCAGGACTGTTTCCTGGAAATGAATGGAAAGGAATACCACTTTGATGATGACGGCGTTATGGCATGCAGGAAATTTGTTCGACGCGCCGGTAAAACTTATTATTACGGAAAATACGGAACAAAAGTTACCGATCAGTTTATTACGCTTGCCGGTAAAGAATATTATTTGGATGAGCAGGGTGTCCTGATGCGCAACACAATGTTTGATGTGGGGAATAGTACCTATTATGCCGATGCAAACGGAGTATTGGCTACACAAAAGAAGGTAAAATACAGAGGACATATTTATTATTTCGGAAAGTATTCTACAATGGTAAGAAATAAGAAGGTAAGAATACAGGGAGCTGCTTATTACTTTGGACCTGACGGACAGATGTATACAAGCATGAAAACGACAATTGGAAAGAAAACGTATCAAATTGATTCGGAAGGTAAAATGAAGATCGTAAAGTAAGGAGCGTAAGATGAAGCCGTTGATATCAGTTATAATACCTGCCTATAATGCCCAAAAGTACATTCGGCAGGCTGTGGAATCCGTGATACAGCAGACCACCGATGCAGATATCGAAGTATTGGTTATTGATGATGGCTCGACAGATTCTACGAAAGAAATCGTGTTTGAGATACAGGAGGAATGCCGAAGTCGAAAAATGGATCATCGAGAAATCTGTTATTGCCCAAATGAAAAGAATATGGGGGTTGCAGAATCGAGAAATAACGGAATAAGGAAGGCAGGCGGCGCGTATATTGCTTTTTTGGATGCGGATGACTGGTGGGAGACCGATAAAATTGAAAAACAGCTGCAGGCGCTTGAAGCATCCAATGCAGCCTTATGTGCCACGGCACGTGAACTGGTGAGGGCGGATGGAAAGCCTTTGAATCGTATTATTGAAATTCCGGAGTGTATACAGTATCAGGCATTATTAAAGACAAACTGTATTCCCTGTTCTTCCGTACTTTTAAAGACAGAGGTCGCACGAGAATTTTATATGTGCCACGATGAATTGCATGAGGATTATATCTTGTGGCTTAATGTCTTAAAAAGATACGGAGATGCCATCGGGGTGAATGAACCGTTGGTAAAATGCAGAATGAGCGAAGGCGGTAAGTCCAGAAATAAATTGAAGTCTGCAAGAATGCAGTATGGAGTATATCGATATATTGGTTTTGGTCGATTGAAAGCATTTTATTATATGATTTACTACACGGTTAATGGTATCCGAAAATATTTCTAACAAATGAGGTGAAAATTAGTTATGAAAAAAAGAAACGGGAATTTGGACTTGCTAAAATTTCTTTTCGCGCTTATGATTGTTTTCTTTCATGGAAAAGATCTGGCAACAGATGGCCATTATATTTTCGCAGGAGGAAATATTGCAGTCGAGTTTTTCTTTATTGTTTCAGGATGTCTGATGGCCTCAGCTGCATCCAAAAGAGAGATGAATGAATCATTGGGACACGATACTTTTGCATTTATGAAACATAAAATCAAGGGGCTGATGCCAAACTATTATGTTGCGTTTGTGATCGCATTTGTTGTAATGCATCGCGATGCGAAAAGCTGGATCAGCGTTGCGAAAGATTTGGCCGGATCCGTTTGGGAATTGTTACTAGTGATGAATGTCGGATTGCGTAAAGCCGGTGGCATTAATAATGGGCCGGTCTGGTATCTGTCGGCAATGTTGCTCGCGATGTTTATTATCTGGCCAATTATGAGAAAATATAAAGATACTTTCTTTTATGTGATCGCCCCGATCCTTGCATTGTTTTTACTTGGATTTACATATCATAGCTGGCAACATCTTGGGGGTGCATCGAAATGGGTCGGAATGTGCATGAAAGGCACGACGAGAGCTTTTATTGCAACTTTGATGGGATGCATTGTGTATAAAGTTTCGGAAGGATTAAAAGACATTGAATTTACAAAAGTCGCTCGAGGCTTGTTTTCCATTGTTGAATGGGGTGGATATCTTGCAATTTTTGCATGGAGTTTTCTGAAAGGGAGAGGTCGTTATGATTGGCTGGAGCTGATCCTGCTGGCAGTGTGTATTACGATTACCATGTCAAATGTCGGATTTGGTGCAAAGTGTTTCCAGAGTCCTGTCTTCAACTGGCTTGGAGTCTATAGCTACTCGTTATATTTGGGACATGGTTTTTGGGCAAACTCTATGGTGGGATTATTCCCGAAAATGACTTATTGGCAGAGAATGCCGATTTACCTGATGCTGGCATTAGGAACGGGTTTGGTTATTTATTTCGTTTCGGCAGGATTGCGTAAGTTCTGGAATGCAAATGCAGGGAAGATCAAAGCTGTATTTATTGCAGAAAAGACAGTTGGATGAGGATAGATTTATGAGCACGGACAAGAAAACCAAGAGCAAAAAGTGGAAAATTTTCGCAGGAGTCATGCTTGTTTTACAAATACTTTTCAGTGCCGTATTGATGGCTGTTGTTGTTTGGCTGGATGTATTGCCGACAAAGTATATGTTATTTGTGGCTTTGATTTTACTGTGGCTTTTGACCATTGCATATGTCTTTTTGTATTCCAAAGTCAAAAACAAAAAGGGAAAGAAGCTTTCCGCACAAAAAAGAAAGAGACGTTTATATACAAAAAGAACGATCGGCTGTATCGTGACCTCGCTTACCATGGTTTTTTGCCTGATCGGCTCCTATATGCTGATCAAAGCGGGAGATACACTTCACAATATTGCAGACAATGTGGTAGTGACCGATACGGTGTCGGTGTATGCATTGGCGGATAATCCGGCACAGTCGGTGGCGGATGTCAAGGATGGCGTGTTTGCAATCACACAGAATTACGATTTTGAACATACGAAGAAAGTCATCGATCAGATTAACGAAAATCTTGGGACGGATATTCATACGCAAAGTTTTGATACGGTATTTGATATGGTAGATGCCTTATATGCCGGCAATGTTGATGCCATGATTTTAAATGCGGCATATGTTGATATTATTGAAGGTCAGAAAGGATATGAGGATTTCAGCAAGAAAACAAAGACTCTTTTTGATCATGAAATGCAATCGGTCGTTACGGATAATGTGGAATCGGGGAAAGATATTACGAAGGATCCGTTTGTCTTATATATCAGCGGTTCCGACACGCGTAATCAGAAACTGGCAACCAGCCGAAGCGATGTAAACATTCTTGCGGTTGTAAATCCGGAAACCAAACAGGTACTTTTGATCAACACTCCGAGAGATTATTATGTAAACACAACGGTAAGTGGTGAGATGAAAGATAAATTAACGCATTGCGGCATTTACGGAATTGATTGTTCTATGGCAACTCTTGGAAATTTGTATCAGGAACATGTTGATTATTATGTTCAGATCAATTTCAGCGGATTTGAAACACTGGTCGATGCGATCGGTGGAATTACGGTTGAAGCAGAGAAATCATTCCGAACCAGTGAGGGCGGTTTCTACATCAATCAGGGAACCAACCAACTGAATGGAAAAGTGGCATTGTCGTATGTCAGGGAGCGCAAGTCATTTGCGGATGGAGACAATGCGCGTGGACGCCACCAGATGCAGGCAATCGAGGCGATTATTAAAAAGGTATCATCCGGAACAACGATTTTGAATAATTACTCCGGAATACTAAGTAGTATGGAAGGGATGTTCTCGACCAATATGAGTTCATCGGATATCTCAGCTCTGGTTAAAATGCAATTATCGGATGGGGCATCCTGGAATGTGAAGTCTTTTGCAGTTACCGGAACCGGAGGCTCCCAAAAGACGTATTCGATGCCTACACAACGGAGTTATGTCATGTATCCGGATGAGACATCTGTCAATTATGCAAGTCTTCTGGTTGACAAGGTAATCGATGGTATTGCTTTGAAGGATGAAGATATGGTAATGCCTACTGCGCAATAAAGAACAGGTAAAACGGTCACAACGAAACACTTTGTGACCGTTTTTTGCTATAAAATCTTGAATGAGATTGGTTGTTTCCAAAGAAAAAATACGTTATAATATTTAAAAAGTTTAGCGCATTGAGAATGTGAATGGAAGGTATAAAATTGAAGAAAAATACATTACATAAGAGAAAAAGAGTCAGAAGAAGCCTGACAGGACTGGTCGCTGCATGTCTGCTGTTGGGAGAATGCTTCGGTGTACCTGCATCCGTACAGGCTGCGGTAAAGTGGTCACAGTTACCGGAGAATGACCAATTGTATCCCGGAGCCAAGAGCGCGGAAGACAGTGAACGTTATGTGTACATCCTGCCGAAGAAAGCGACAACCAGGAAGGGATGTACGGTAATTGCATATTTAGGGGAGTCACAGAACATTAAGCTGCCGAGTAAAATCGGTAATTATAAGATTACAAATTTTGGAACAGCCTTTACAACGTTGGCCAATATACAGGCGATTACGATTCCATCGGGATATACAACGATCGAATCGAAGGCTTGTGAGGACCGGAAACAATTGTATCGGGTTTCGATTCCGGCAAGTGTGACCAGTATTGCGGAAGATGCGTTTGAAAAATGCGACCGGAATAAACTGACGATCGTGACGCCGTACGGCTCGGTAGCAGAATCCTATGCTTTTGCACATGGAATCCATTGTACAAACAGTACCTCTGTGCAGGTTTTACCAAACGGAACGACAATGTATGTCGGGGAACAGAAGACGATCACAATCCTTAATACGAATCAGGAAGCTGTCTGGAAGAGTTCCAATCCGGCGGTCGTGTCGGTGGACGCAAATGGTATGTTGACAGCAAAGAAGACCGGAACTGCAAAAGTATCGGTCACAGTCAGCGGTAAGACATACAGTTATACATTTAAGGTATCCGCAAGAACACAGAATAATGTGCTGAAAACGATATGGGATAATTATGTGACCGGTTCCATGAGCGACTATGAGAAGGCGGTTGCAGCGGAGCAGTGGGTATCGGCACATATTAAGACCGGTGGTACATCTTCCTCTGTTAAGACAGCACTCAAAAACGGTACCGTTAACTATACGGGACGTGCCAATACATATAAGAAGATTCTGGAGCATTACGGCTTAAAGGTTAACGTGGTCAAAGGCAGCAAGAATGTGGAAAATTCCGTTGTGATCGCAGGCAAAACCTATAAGGTTTCTGCTTTAACAAAGGTTCCTTCTTCTGATAAGAGTTATACGACCACAACCCTTGGAGGCGTTGCTATAAACAAGAGTACGATGAATCTGTCGGTTGGAGGAACCGATACATTTAAGGCTCTTGGAACAACGAAAAAGATTACCTATAGCAGCAATAACAAAAAGGTTGCTACGGTAACGACCAGCGGTAAGGTGACTGCAAAGGGAGCCGGTATCGCAATCGTAACTATGAAAATGGGTGCGAAAACTTATACAGTAAGAGTTCGCGTCAATAAGTGAAAGGAGAATTTATTCCATGAACAAATTAACCAAAAGAATTTTAAGCGTGTTTTTAGCAGTTGCTATGATCGTGACAATCCTTCCTCCGGTGACAGCACAGGCCGCTAAAACCAAAAGCGTGGTATTGTACAAGGGAGAAGTTGTCGAAGTATCGGACAACTTTTATTCAACCGTTAAGTCGGTATCTTCAAGCAAGAAGGCCGTCGTAGCAGCAAAAAAGGATTCCAAACGTAACTATAAAGCAATTCTGACAGCAAAGAAAGCCGGAAAATCGACCGTAACGCTTAAGACAAAGAATGGCACATTTAAATATGCGGTGACTGTTAAAAACTATGATTTTACAGTATCTTTCAAGAATATCGGCAATGATTACCTTTTGATGTCCGTAAAGAATAATACAAAGACAACTTTTGATGATCTGCAGTTGACATATACTTTATGTAATTCTGCAGGAGAGGTCATTGAGAAAAAGGAAAAAATGGTTTCTGATCTTCTTCCTGGAAAGAAATCATATGAGAAGATTTCTGTATATGGAATGGATGTAGATCCTTCACAGTGTACAGCAAAGGCAAAAGCAAGCAGAAGATCGCTTGATGCAAAGTATACGAATCTGAATTCCAAGATTAAATTTACAACTTCGGAAGAAAAGTCCGGTGACTATACAGAGATTTCTGTAAAAATGAAGAATAATTCCAAGAAGTCAGCCAGAGGAACCGTATTTGTATTCGTATATGATGCAAACGGTAATATTCTGGATGTGAGAGAAATCTATGTGGGATCATTTGATGCCGGTAATATCAAGACGGAGTCTGTCAAGGTATATAATTACATCGGCGAATATGAACATTGTGATATTGTTCCGGCGATTTATTCAAAAGAATATTAAAAAGAGCAAACATTTAAGGGCCCGACAGAAGTCGGACCCTTTTTATGTGCGGATGATTATTTTGTTTTGGATGGAAATCTTAAGAGATTCTGTTTTTTTAAGTAAAAAAGTTCCCAAATAAATCAAGTTGTGATAAAATGTCTTACGATATCACTATGAAAACTATAGGAGGGACATTAGTCTATGGATTATAAGCAGGCATATGAGAAGTGGTGTAACGACCCATATTTTGATGAGGCAACCAGAGAAGAGCTGAAGGCTTTGGCGGGAGACGAGAAAGAAATAGAGGATCGTTTCTATCGTACACTTGAGTTTGGTACAGCCGGACTTCGCGGCGTCATCGGTGCCGGAACGAACCGTATGAATGTATACACTGTTCGTCAGGCAACACAGGGACTGGCGAATTATATTCTTTCACAGAATGGACAGAATAAAGGCGTAGCAATCGCCCATGATTCCAGATTGATGGCAGACGAGTTTACGGATGCAGCAGCATTATGCCTTGCCGCAAACGGAATTAAGGCCTATGTATTCAAGAGCCTTCGTCCGGTTCCGGAACTGTCATTTGCGGTCCGGGAACTTGGATGTATTGCGGGTATTGTAATTACTGCGAGCCATAATCCAAGAGAATATAACGGATATAAAGTATATTGGGAGGACGGTGCACAGGTTACACCTCCGCATGATACCAATATTATGGATGAGGTTGCCAAGGTGACTTCGTTTGACATGGTTAAAACCATGGATAAGGAAGAAGCGGTGAAGGAAGGTCTTTATGAGAGCATTTCCGATGAAGTGGATGAAAAGTACTTCGCTGAGCTTCGTAATCTGTCCATTCATCCGGAAATCATCAAGAAGATGGCGAAGGATATTACCATCGTCTATACGCCGCTTCACGGAACAGGATTGGAACCAGTCAAGAGAGTGCTTAAGGATCTTGGCTTTGAAAACGTATTTATCGAGCCGCAGCAGGCGGTTGCTGACGGTCATTTCCCGACAGCTCCTTATCCGAACCCGGAGAATCCGGATGCATGGGAACTGGCACTGAAACTGGCGAAGGAAAAGGATGCGGACCTTGTACTGGCGACCGATCCGGATGCGGATCGCCTCGGTGTATATTGCAAAGATACCAAGAGCGGAAAGTATGTAACCTTTACAGGTAATATGTCAGCGATGCTGATCGCAGAATATATTTTAGGCCAAAAAAAGGCTAACGGAACGATGCCGAAGAATCCGGTTCTTGTTGAATCCATCGTATCAACCGATATGGCAAAGGCAATTGCGGCTGCTTACGGCGTAGAATTGGTTGAAGTACTGACCGGATTTAAGTATATCGGTGAGCAGATGCTTAAGTACGAGAAGAACGGCGAAAAGAACTATGTATTTGGTTTTGAAGAGAGTTACGGATGTCTTCCGGGAACTTATGCAAGAGATAAGGATGCACCGGCAGCAGTATGTATGCTTTGCGAGGTCGCTGCCTATTATAAGTCACAGGGTAAGACTCTCTGGGACGGAATGATCGAGATGTACGAGAAGTACGGTTATTATCGTGAAGGTATTGCAACAATGACCCTTAAGGGAATTGATGGTGCGGCACAGATTCAGGAAATTATGAACCGTGCAAGAAATGCCGCTCCTGCAAAAATCGGTAAATTTGATGTACTTGCAGTACGCGATTACAAAGAAGATACAAGAAAAGATTTGAAGACCGGCGAGGTGACGGCAACAGGACTTCCAAGCTCCAATGTATTATACTATGAACTTTCGGACAATGCATGGTGCTGCGTACGTCCATCCGGTACAGAACCAAAGATTAAATTCTATGTTGGCGTAAAAGGAACATCTCTTGAAGGCGCGGATGCAGAACTTGAGGAATTAAAAGCACAGGTGCTTAAAACTTTCGAATAAGCGGTATGGATCAATGATGAAGATATACATATGTCCACAGTGTGGATGGCTTCGGATGGTAAGCAGACGCAAAGAGGTGGAGTGCCACCAGTGCGGCAATTCCGAGATGCGATTAACAAATCTGGATTTGGAGAAATATTCATCCATGTCCGAGGAAGAGCGCGTCAGCTATGCTGATGCCTGGCTCTATATACACAAGAAAAAATGTGTTAAGTTATCTGAGAAAACTTGACATGCAGCGTCAGCTCTCACCGAAGGTGAATCCCAATGAGCTGACGTTCACGTAAAAGGGTTAAATATTATGGCAAATAATAAGAATAGCAGAAAAAGAAGAAAGAAGAAGAAAAGCAAGAAGCTTCTGTTGTTTGTATTTGAGGTACTGCTTCTGGCAATCCTGCTTCTGGCAGCATATTTTGTCAGCATGATGAATCGTATCAAGTACGAGGATCTGGATGCGTCGGAGGCCGGCATTAACAGTGATCTGGATGAAAATACGATTCTTTCTTTGGAGGGATATACGAATATCGCTTTGTTTGGATTAGATAACCGTAGTTCAAACAATTATGATACCGGTAATTCCGATGTTATTATGATTGCAAGCATCAATAATAAGACCAAGGACATTAAGCTTGTATCCCTTTATAGGGACACCTATCTGAGTATCGGAAACGGATCTTATCATAAGTCGAATGCTGCATATGCACATGGTGGCGCGAAACAGGCGGTACAGATGCTGAATTCCAATCTTGACCTGGATATCAAGGAATATGTCTGTGTCGATTGGGCCGCTATGGTTAAAGTGATCGATGACTTAGGCGGACTTGATCTTGAGATTACAGAAGGAGAGATGAATCAGATCAATAAATACAAGCATGACATTGATAAGGTGACTGGCAAGTCCACACCGAGTGTCACACAGTATGGTCTGGTACATCTTGACGGAACACAGGCGACAACTTACGCAAGAATCCGTAAGCTTGCCGGAGACGATTTTAAGCGTGCTTCCAGACAGCGTATCGTCTTACAGGCAATCATGGAGAAGGCAAAGAAAGCGGATTTTGCAACGCTGACGAATATCTGTAATTCTGTGATTGATGATATCTCGACAAGTTTATCCATCACACAGATTCTGGCACTTGCCAAGAATGTCGGTTCATACAGTATTAAGAGTACGACAGGATTTCCGTTTGAACTTACAACGAAGAATCTTTCGGGAAGCGGAGATACGGTTATTCCGGCGGATCTTGCAACGAACGTGAAGGAACTGCACAAGTATATGTTTGATGATGACACATATGTATTGTCGTCTACCGTGCAGACAATCAGTGATGCAATCGTTTATAAGACGGGCATTAACGTTGACTCTGCGCTGATCAATACTTCGGATTACAATGAGACTGCAGGTGCAACCGGTACGGATGGAATTAAGAAGAGTACGGAGACAGAAACCGGCGTTAATTAAAATTAACAAATATAGTAGACCAATCGCTCAGATTGGTCTATTATTATATAGATATGGGGTTACTATGAGACAGGATTAGGGAGGAAAGTGTTAACGTGAGATCAGATATTGAACAGAAAATCATTAGCACCGACCAGAAATATTTAAAGAAATTCATTGGCAGAGAGATGCCGGAACGACTTGAACAGCAACTTGAACATCTGGATTGGAATTATGTGGATATACTTCACAAGTCACCTCGTGAGAGAGGCACATTTGCACCTTTGGGAGCAATGGAGCTTGCGGAGATCAGGCATCATGAGGCGGAGTATAGAAAAATCGGCCTTGAAGCAATTCGTGCCGGAAAAGTAGGTGCAATTTTACTTGCAGGCGGACAGGGAACAAGACTGGGCTATAATAAAGCAAAAGGATTGTTCAATATTGGTGTGAACCGTACACTGTATATTTTTGAACAGCTTTTTCACAATTTGATGGATGTGAAGAAAGAGGCCGACGCATGGATTCCTTTTTACATCATGACAAGTGACAAGACGGATGCACAGACACGTAAGTTTCTTGCAGAACATGAGTATTTCGGTTATAATGCGGATTATGTTAAATTTTTTCGGCAGGAAAATGTGCCGGTCGTCGATTTTGATGACAACCTGCTTATGGAGACGGAAGATTCCATTGTAGTATCGCCAAACGGAAACGGAGGCTGGTATACTTCGATGCTTCAGGCTGGATTGGACAAGGATATTGAGGAAAGAGGTCTGGAATGGCTGAATGTTTTTGCGGTAGATAATGTCCTTCAGCGGATGGCAGATCCGGTCTTTATCGGTGCAACGATCGCGTCGGGATGTGTCAGCGGTGCAAAAGTGGTGCGAAAGGCAGACCCGTATGAGAGAGTTGGGGCTTTGTGTCTGGAAGATGGAAAGCCATCCATCATTGAATATTATGAATTGACGCCGGAGATGGCGGAGGCACGTGATGAGAGAGGAACACTTCTCTATGGTTTTGGTGTGATACTCAATTATGTATTCAGAACAGACAAGGTTATCGGGATTGATGATTCCAAGCTGCCACTTCATGTTGCAAAGAAAAAAGTCCCTTACTTGAATGAAGATGGAAAACGGGTGGAACCGGAAGAACCAAATGCGTACAAGTTTGAAACTTTAATACTGGATATGGTTTATATGATGGACAATTGTCTGTCGTTCGAAGTGGACAGGGAGAAAGAATTTGCTCCGGTGAAGAATGCAACCGGTGTTGACTCTGTGGAGACTGCAAGAGAATTGTTGCGGAAGAACGGAGTTGAACTATAAAACATAAGTTAGAGTGAATATCAGAAAAGAAAACGAGGAATAAGACATGTGTGGAATTGTAGGTTATGTAGGTAAGGAGCAGGCTGCACCGATTTTATTGGATGGATTATCGAAACTGGAATATCGTGGATATGATTCGGCCGGTATGGCCGTATATGATGGCGAGAAGATTGTTGTTAATAAAGCAACAGGCCGATTGAAAGTACTGAGTGAGATGACGCATGACGGAAAAAATATGCCGGGACATATCGGAATCGGACATACCCGTTGGGCAACACACGGAGAACCGACGGAGGCCAATGCACATCCGCATTTTAATGCGGATCAGACGATTGCGGTAGTGCACAACGGAATTATCGAGAATTATTTAAAACTGCGTAATCTCTTGAAAGAGCGTGGATATACATTCCGTTCCGAGACAGACACAGAGGTTGTCGCACATCTGCTTGATTATTATTACAATAAATATGATAAGGACCCGTTGACTGCCCTGGTCAAAGTCATTCACCGTGTCGAGGGATCTTATGCTTTGGGAATTATTTTTGCAGACTATCCGGGCGTTGTATATTCTGTTCGTAAAGACAGTCCTTTGATTGTCGGTAAGGCAGACGGAGGTAATCTGATCGCTTCCGATGTTCCGGCTATCTTAAAGTATACCAGAGATGTTTACTTTATTGATAATGGAGAGATCGCCCGTTTGACAGAGGATAAAATTGAATTCTTCAACGTGGACGGAGAGGCGATCGAGAAGCAGTCCAAACATATCGATTGGGATATTAATGCTGCCGAGAAGAACGGATATGAGCATTTTATGTTAAAGGAGATCTATGAGCAGCCGAAGGCTGTTAAAGATACGTTCAGCCCGCGAATCAAAGACAATCAGATTGTAATCGATGAACTGGGTATGACGGATGATGAAATCCGTGCAATTAAAAAGATTCATATTGTAGCCTGTGGATCGGCTTATCATACAGGTGTGACCAATAAGTATGTATTCGAAGGACTGGCCAGAATTCCGGTAGAAGTGGATTTGGCATCGGAGTTCCGTTATCGTAACCCGATTCTTGAGGAGGGAGCACTGGTGATCATTGTCAGTCAGTCGGGAGAGACTGCGGATTCACTTGCGGCACTTCGACTCGCTAAGGAGCGTGGTGTGCGTACCCTTGGAATCGTTAATGTTGTTGGAAGTTCGATCGCACGTGAAGCGGATAATGTGATGTATACATGGGCAGGTCCGGAGATCGCGGTAGCAACGACAAAGGCATACAGCTGCCAGCTTGTTGCACAGTATCTGCTTGCATTAAAATTCGCAGAGGTAAGAGGAACGATTACACAGGAGCAGCTTGCAGAATATCTGCATGAGATTGAGATGCTTCCGAATCAGATCGAAAGCCTGCTTGGTAATCGTGAACGCATTCAGAAATTTGCCAACCGTTATGTCGCTGCAAAGGATGTATTCTTTATCGGACGAGGCATTGATTATGCCATTTCGCTCGAAGGTTCATTGAAATTGAAAGAGATTTCTTATATTCATTCCGAGGCTTATGCAGCCGGTGAATTGAAGCACGGAACCATTTCCCTTATTGAGGACGGAACACTTGTGACCGCGGTCGTGACACAGGAGAATCTGTACAAGAAAACCATCAGTAATATTGTAGAGGTAAAGACACGCGGTGCATATGTACTTGCCGTTACCAATGAGGATAATGTGGAGATTGAGAAGAATGCCGACAGTGTGATCTACATTCCAAAGACAAATTCTTACTTTACGAATTCTCTTGCGATCATACCGCTTCAGTTGTTTGGATATTATGTTTCCGTTGGAAAAGGCCTTGATGTCGATAAGCCGAGAAATCTTGCAAAGTCTGTTACCGTTGAATAATTGACAACTTATAACATTTTTTACATGAGTTTGTCACAATTTGAACACAGAATGCGGTTAGAATTCTCCTTAGAAAACAAGAAAGGAGTTCTTCATTATGGATAACAACTATTTAAATAATTCAGGTAACAATACAAACTATAATAACGAAGGTGCTGTAAACGGTCAGACACCGCAGTCAAATGCGCAGCAGACAAATAATACGCAGCAGAGTGCATACAATGCATATGGGACACAGCAGGATTCGTATAACGCATACGGCAATCAGCAGAACACATACAATGCATATGGATCTCAGCAGGGTTCATATAACGCATACGGCAATCAGCAGCAGAACGTATACAATCCGTACCAGCAGCCGGTAGGCGGCGGTAAGAGACAAAAGAAAGCAAAGACCAGGAAAAACGGTTTTGGAGCAACACTTGGTAAGTGTGCAGCCATCGCTTTGGTATTCGGTTTGGTTGCCGGTGGTACATTTACAGGAGTCAGCTACGCCGGCAATAAGGCATTGGGAATCACAAAGGAGAGCTCTACAGAGAGTAAATCATCTTCCGATGATTCTTCCAATACTGTACAGCAGGCAACTTCTACCGGCAGTGCACAGGATTTGTTGGATGTGTCTGCAATCGCCAAGGAGGCGATGCCTAGTATCGTTGCGATCACAAATACCGGTACTGTATCTTATCAGACATTCTGGGGTACGCAGGAGCAGCAAAGCCAGAGTGCGGGATCCGGTATCATTATCAAGCAGGATAAGAAGTATCTGTATATTGCAACCAACAATCATGTTGTAGCAGATGCGGATTCGTTAACCGTTCAGTTCTGTGATGATGAGACGGTAAGCTGTGAAGTAAAAGGAACCGATGAGGCAGATGATCTTGCAGTCGTTAAAGTTGCTTTATCCAGCATCAAGAAAGACACATTAAATGCAATTAAGATTGCATCTGTAAATGATTCGGATGATCTTCAGGTCGGTCAGGGGGTTATCGCGATCGGTAATGCATTAGGATACGGTCAGTCTGTTACAAACGGTATCATCAGTGCATTAGGCAGAAGCGTAAGCGTTCAGGATGAGACAACCGGTCAGACAGTTACCAACAACAATATGATCCAGACCAACGCCGCTATCAACCCTGGTAACAGTGGTGGTGCATTATTGAATGCGCAGGGCGAAGTTATTGGTATCAACTCTGCAAAGTACTCGGATACAAGTGTTGAGGGCTTTGGATATGCAATTCCGATGTCCGATGCGATGCCGATCATCAATCAGCTGATCGAGCGTGAAAAGGTTGATCAGTCCCAGCAGGCATTTTTAGGAATTCAGGGACAGGATATTTCTTCTGATGTTGCCAAGGCTTACAACATGCCGAAAGGTGTCTATGTATACCAGGTTGTATCCGGTTCGGCAGCCGACAAGGCAGGCATCCGTCAGGGCGATATCATTACATCCTTTGACGGTCAGGCAGTATCGACAATGCAGCAGCTCAAAGAGCTGATGACTTACTATAAGTCAGGTCAGAAGGTTAAGGTTACCTTCCAGAGATTAGGAAACGGTTACGAGGAACAGACGGTAGAAGTTACACTTTTATCCCAGTCCGGAGTTACTAGCAATAAATAGACAAAATAATCAAAATGCGATATAATAGATTGTCCTATATGGACAATCTATTTTCGCAGGAGTCGATTATGAAGAGAATCAAGAAGCTGCTGTTGCAGTTTTGCAAGTTCGGATTGGTCGGAACATTATGCTTTTGCATTGATTATGGAATTATGGTATTGCTGACGGAAACTACGGATCTGGGATATTTTTTATCTTCAGCAATATCCTTTACATTATCCGTCGTGGTAAACTATATATTGAGTATGCGATTTGTATTTAAAGGCAAAGATGAACTGAACAAGTTTCAGGAGATGGCAATCTTTGTTGCACTCAGTATAGTCGGACTTGCCCTAAATCAGATGATCATGTGGATTGCAGTGGAATTTTTCTGTGTGTTTTACGCAGTGGCTAAGATTTTTTCGACGATGCTGGTCACTGTCTATAATTTTATTTCCAGGAAATTGTTCCTTGAGGCATAAATACAATACGGAAAGGCATAGAGCATATAAGGAGGAAGTATGAAGAAAAAAAGAATTGTAATCGCGCTCGGACACGAGGCGCTTGGAAGTACCCTTCCGGAGCAGCAGAAGGCAGCCGCTCGTACAGCAAAGGCAGTTGCGGATTTTATCCGTGAAGATTATCAGGTTGTGATCACACACAGCAACGGTCCACAGGTGGGCATGATCCATACAGCCATGAATGAATTTTGCCGTATCCATCCGGAGTATACAGCAACACCGACTTCCGTATGTTCGGCTATGAGCCAGGGATATATCGGATACGATCTGCAGAATGCAATCCGTACAGAGTTGCTGAATCGTGGAATTTATAAGACGGTATCAACCGTTTTAACACAGGTAGTGGTGGATCCGTATGATGAGGCTTTTTATCATCCGACCAAGCTGATCGGACGTGTTATGACGAAAGAAGAGGCGGAGGAAGAAGAAAAGAAAGGCAATCATGTGGCAGAAGTAGAAGGTGGATTCCGAAGAATCGTTGCTGCTCCTAAGCCAATGGATATTGTTGAGATTGATGCAATCTCTGCGTTGTCCGATGCGGATCAGGTTGTTATCGCATGCGGAGGCGGTGGAATTCCGGTGCTTGCACAGAATAATCGTCTGCAGGGAGCAAGCGCTGTTATTGAGAAGGATCTTGCCGCAGGAAAACTGGCAGAACTTTTAGACGCAGATATGCTCGTAATCCTTACCGGTGTGGATAAGGTCTGCTTAAATTACGGTAAGGAAGATGAAATCAAATTGGATACACTTTCTTTGGCAGATGCCAGGAAATATCTTGCCGAAGGACAGTTTGAGGCCGGAACGATGGCACCGAAGATTGAGGCTGCCATTGACTTTATCGGCGAGTCTGCAATTCGTTCCGCTTTGATCACGAAGCTCAATAAGGATGCTGCTGAGATTACCGGTGGTATGGGAACGTTGATTAAAAAATAGTACGATTGGACCATTTAGAATAGGATAAGCAGATTCGGCATGTGTGCATGAAGCTGCTTATTTTATTCAGTAAAGAAATAGAGGATTATAAATGTCAGAAAAGAAGCAATACCAGCGCGCGGAGGTGCCGGAAGCGCTGAAATGGAAATTGACCGATCTGTATGTATCGGATGAACAGTGGGAGGCACAAGTCGCTGAAATTGATCGCATGTCTGAGACGATTGCACAATACAGGGGCAAATTAGGAGAGAGTGCAAGTACACTGACGGAATTCTTTCAAAAGCAGGATACGCTGCTTAATAAGTTAAGCCGTGTTTATGTCTATGCGAACCAGAGTTATCATCAGGATACTGCCGATACACATTATCAGGCATATGTGGCAAAGGCAGAGTCCGTGAAGGTGGATGTACTTTCCGCACTCAGTTTTGCGGATCCGGAGATCCTTTCCATTCCCCAGGAAACGATGGAACAGTTTTATAAAGATGCGCCGGAACTGGAGCAATATCGTCGTGCGATCGAAGTGATCACAAGGAGGAGAGAACATACGCTTTCTGCAGCAGAAGAGAATATTCTTGCTGCAGCCGGAGAACTTGCTGCAGGTCCGGAGAATACTTTCTCTATGTTTAATAATGCAGATATCAAGTTCCCGTATATCACAGATGTGGAAGGAAACCGTATTCAGATTACGCATGCAAATTTTATCAGGTTTTTGAATGACAAAGATCGCAGCCTGCGCAAGCAGGTATTCCGCGGAGTATATGATACATACGCAAAATGGGGCAATACCGTGGCTTCTGTGTTTGTCAGCAACTTGAAGCAGGAAAACTTTTTTGCCAAAATGCGTAAGTATCCGAGTGTGCGGGCGATGCACCTGAGTGAAGGAAATATTCCGGAGACGGTCTATGACAATCTGATAGAAACGGTTCATCGTCACCTGCCGGATATGCATCGTTATATGGCGCTTCGAAAGAAAATTCTCGGCGTAGAACATCTGCATATGTATGATCTGTATGTTCCGCTTGTGCCGGATGCGGATCAGACGATTCCGTATGAGGAAGCAAAGGAGATCGTTGCGAAAGCACTGGCCCCGATGGGAAAAGCCTATACGGATATTCTCCGTGAGGGATATGAAAACGGATGGATCGATGTGGTTGCGAATGCGAATAAACGAAGCGGTGCGTATTCATGGGGGGCTTACGGAACGCATCCGTATGTGCTTTTAAATCAGCAGGATGACCTTGACAGTATGTTTACACTGGCACATGAGATGGGGCATGCAATCCACACGTATTATTCAGATAAGACACAGCCTTATAGATATTCGGGATATCTGATCTTTGTTGCGGAAGTCGCTTCAACATGCAACGAATGTCTGCTCAATCATTATCTGCTCGAGCATGAAACCGAGGCGAAGAACAGAAATTATATTTTAAATCATTACCTGGAGAATTTTAGAACAACCTTGTTCCGCCAGACCATGTTTGCAGAGTTTGAGAAGATCGTTCATGAGAAGACCGCGTTGGGAGAGAGTCTGACAAAGGATGAACTTAACAAGATTTATCATGACCTGAATGTGCGGTACTATGGACCGGATGTTGTTGTTGACAATGAAATCGACTATGAGTGGATGCGGATTCCGCATTTTTACACGGCATTCTATGTATATCAGTATGCAACCGGATTTTCGGCAGCGGTCGCTTTTTCCAAGAAAATTCTGGAAGAAGGGCAGCCTGCGGTGGACCGCTATGTGAAGGAGTTTTTGTCCGGCGGATGTTCCAAGGATCCGATTGATCTGCTCGCAGCAGCAGGGGTAGATATGAGCACACCGCATCCGGTGGAGGATGCTTTAAGTGTGTTTGCAAAGTATCTGGATGAGTTTGAAAAGCAGATGGCTTAAGGAGGATTTATGAATCGAATTAAGAGTTTTACAATTAATCACAATGTGTTGGTTCCGGGATTTTATATTTCCCGTGAGGATGGGGATGTGATCACGTACGATCTGCGTACGAGAAAGCCGAATGCCGGCGATTATATGGATAATGCAAGTATGCATTCATTGGAGCATATGTTTGCAACTTATATCCGCAATTCCAAGATGGGAGAGGATGTTGTATACTTTGGCCCGATGGGATGTCAGACAGGATTTTATTTACTCGTGCGCAGCAAACAAAGCCCGAAGGAAGTATTTGCAATGACAAAAGAAGTATTACAGCAGATCATTGACCATAAGGGAGAGGTATTTGGGGCTTCGGCAATCGAGTGTGGACATTATGAGAATTTGTCACTGGAAGCAGCCAGAATGGAAGCCAAGTTGTATCTGGAAGTACTTGAGACCCAGACAAATCTGGAATTTACTTACCCAAATGCGTAAGATAAGACATTTCCAAACGGAAAAGCGATACATGCAATGTGGTGTGATGCAAGGACTTCATGATGCATGTAAGTGAGAAACCGAGAAGTTGTAGAAAAGGAGAAATTCAAGTATGAGAATAGGTGTAATCGGCGCAATGCAGATGGAAGTGGATGAATTAAAAGCATCCATGGAGAATGCAAAGACAGAAGAATACAGTGGAGTGACATATGTCAGCGGAACGATTGAGGGCAAAGAAGTTGTTGCCGCTGTATGTGGAATCGGTAAAGTATTTGCGGCTATCTGTGCAGAGGCAATGATCTTAAAATTCAATGTGGACTGTGTGATCAATATCGGTGTTGCAGGCACCTTGTGTAAGGAACTGGGCGTTATGGATGTTGCTGTGGCAGATCAGGTTGTACAGCATGATATGAATACATCGGCTTTGGGAGATCCGATCGGTCTGTTATCCGGACTCAATCAGGTATTCCTTCCGAGTGATGAGAAGATGCGTAAGCTTCTGTGCTCCTGTCTGCAGGATAAAGGAATCCATTATAAAGTCGGAACGATTGCAACGGGTGATCTGTTCCTTCATAAGGAAACACAGAAAGCTCTCTTACATGAGCGCTTTAATGCGATTGCAGGAGAGATGGAAGGCGGAAGCATCGGACATGTCTGCTACGTGAACAAGGTTCCGTTTGCAATCCTTCGATCCATTTCTGACGGAGAAGGTGGTGCAATGGATTATCAGACATTTGCTGAGAAAGCTGCTTTGCAGTCCATCGAGGTTGTGAAAGAGTTCATTGAGCGCTCTGCAGAGCTTGAGGCATAATTTTTTGTACTAACGTAATTGCATTTGGAATAAAATATGATAAGAGTTTGTTTTCAGGTGCAATATGCGTAAAGTATGGAAAAGCAAAAATAAGAAAGAGTCACAGTCGGGAACTTTATTTGGAGTTGTCGGTGTGGCTCTTTTTGCTTGTCTGGTGTTTGTTTCGTATCGGGCAACCGGGAGTCTGTTGACCAATGCAACGGTTGGGGACAGGGAACTTCCAATCTATTGTGTGGATACAACGGAGAATAAAGTGGCACTTAGTTTTGACGCTGCCTGGGGCGCGGAAGATTTTCCGAAAATTATGGATACGCTGGATAAACACAATGTCAAAGTCACTTTTTTTATGACCGGAGGCTGGGTAACGGATAATCCGGATTGTGTGAAGGAGCTTGTAAAGCGTGGGCATGATCTTGGAAATCATAGCGAGCACCATTATGATATGACAACCATTTCTCAGTCGGAGAAAGAATCGGAATTACAAAGTGTACATGACAGAGTTAAGGAATTGACGGGGTACGAGATGTTTTTGTTCCGCCCGCCGTACGGAGCGTATGATAATGCTGTAATTAAGACGGCATATCAGTTGAACTATTATCCGATTCAATGGTCAGTAGACAGTCTGGATTGGAAAGATTACGGTGTAGATTCCATTATCGATACGGTGTGCAATCATAAAGCACTTGGGCCGGGGGCAATCATTCTCTGTCACAATGGTGCAAAGTATACAGCCGAAGCACTGGATAGCATGCTGACACAATTGGAAGAGAAGGGGTATACGATCGTGCCGATCTCCGAACTTATCATGAGGGAGAATTACCATATGGATGTGGCTGGCAAACAGATCGCAGATGACAAATCGCACTGAACAATATCGTTGCGCAACTGTTGCAAAACACAAACGAGGGGTAGTGGTTTCCTATAATGAAAACACCCGAATCGGTAGTTACAGATTTTAGAAATCTGTATGTATCAGAGGCGGGTGTTTTTGTTATATTTGTCTTTCCATTTTTAATTGAAAATGATATAATAGCGACATATGAAAGAGAACGGATAAATACATATCCGATTGGTTATCATAACAATAAGACAGGAGATGAACGATAATGTCAGAGACAGGGGTATTGATTTTTATTGGATGCATCATCGGAGTTGCAGTGCTTGGAGCAGTGATTGCGGTAATCGCAGCCGTATCGGGAGCTTCCGCAGCAATCGTGGATGACGAAGAAACAACTGAGAAAGAGAACATGTAAGTATGAGACACGTCGGAGTGATCCGGCGTGTCTTTTGATTTTAAGTTATCAAATCTAAAATAAAAATTAAGTATGATCCTATCAACTTGTAAATAAATCCCTGCTATAGTTATAATAAAAATAATTGGCCAATTTATGGTAAAAAACAGGAGGAATTGAATGATATGATATCGAAGTATAGTGTCCGGCGACCGTACACCGTATTGGTCGGCGTCATACTGGTGATCGTGCTCGGTGTTGTCTCTTTGATGAAGATGACAACGGATCTGTTGCCGGACATGAGTTTTCAGTATGCGCTCGTTGTTACGACGGATATGGGAGCGAGTCCGGAGAAGGTGGAAAGTGAGGTGACCGCGCCGATCGAAGCGGCGATGGCGACCACGTCGAATATTAAGAATATCAGTTCCATCTCGTACAACAGTTACTCGATCGTAACGCTCGAGTATGAGCAGAATGCAAATATGGACTCGGTTGTGATCGAAATCCAGCAGAGCCTGGATCAGATCTCCGGTCAGTGGAGCGATTCGGTTGGGACACCGATGATCATGAAGATCAATCCGGATATGCTTCCGGTTGTCGCTGCGGCGGTGGACGTCGAAGGGATGAGCGCTTCGGAAATTTCGGATTATGTGGAAAACGATCTGGTGCCGAGTCTCGAGAGTCTTGAGGGTGTGGCATCGGTTTCAACGACCGGACAGCTCGATGAGAGCATCCAGGTGACAATGAATCAGGATAAGATCGATGTGCTCAACAGGAAGATCAAGAAAAGCATTGATAAGCAGTTTATCGACGCGCAGAAGAAGATTGACGATTCGAGTGCCAAGGTGGAGAGCGGAAAACAGTCGATGACGTCCGGGCAGGATCAGCTTTCCGATGCACTCAATAAGACCATGGAGAAACGCGATGAACTGTATAAGACGGAAGACGATCTGCAGAAGCAGCTTAAAGATTTACAGAAGCAGCAGAAGTCTCTGACACAGATTCAGGAAGGCATTAACACGGTGATGACTTCGGATGGTTATACGAGCATCACAACGGTATTAAAAGATAATCCGGATGCAGCGCAGCTTCCGGAGATGCAGCAGCAGATTAAGGCGTTCAATAAGGCAGTCAAGAAGCAGTTTGCCGGCCTTAGTGCACTTGGCATTACGGTCAATACATATGAGGATCTGCCGACAGCAGCAGCTACCGTATCGGCGACATTGACCAAGGTAAACACCGGAATCAAGACGATTGACAGTGCACTCGAGAAAGTGCAGGAGGGTAAAGTGTCACTCTCTACAGCGATGGATACCTTAAATGCCAATGCAGCACTTGCAGCACTGCAGATGAGCTCAAGTTCCGCTGAATTGTCGAATGCGGCATCTTCTCTCGAAACCGCACAGAGTAATCTGGATGATGCGAAGGAGAAAGCATACGATTCGGCAGACCTGAACAGTATTCTGACGAAAGACACATTATCGAACTTATTTACCGCACAGAACTTTGACATGCCGGCAGGCTACGCGATGGACGGAGATACGAAGTATCTTGTCCGTGTCGGCGAGGCAGTCAAGAGTGAGGATGATTTAAAGGATCTTGTTCTGATGGATCTGAATATGGATGGAATCGATCCGATCCGCCTGAGCGATGTGGCAGATGTCGAGATGACGGACAATTCCGATGCGACCTACGCAGTGGTCAACGGAAACCCGGCCGTCACACTTTCCATCGAGAAGCAGACCGGATATTCGACCGGAGAGGTGACGGATCGCATTTTAAATAAATTCGATCAGCTTGAGAAGGCAGACAGCAATCTGAACCTGACGGTACTGATGAATCAGGGTGTCTACATTGATATGATCGTAAAAAGCGTAATGCAGAATATGATCTGGGGTGCCATCCTTGCAATCATCGTACTGCTCCTGTTCTTAAAGGATATCAAGCCTACGATTGTGATTGCATGTGCGATTCCGCTTTCTGTAGTGACTGCGGTTGTGCTCATGTACTTTACGGGAATTTCGATGAATATTATTTCGATGTCGGGACTTCTTCTCGGAATCGGAATGCTCGTGGATAACTCGATCGTTGTCATCGAGAATATTTACCGCCTGCGCCACGAGGGTTACTCGATCAAGAAAGCAGCGGTACAGGGCGCAAGCCAGGTAACCGGTGCGATTATCGCATCCACTCTGACAACCGTCAGTGTATACGCGCCGATCATTTTTACGGAAGGAATTACAAGACAGCTCTTTGTCGATCTGGCTTTGACTATTGCATATACACTGATCGCCAGCCTTGTCGTTGCACTTACTTTTGTGCCTGCTATGGCATCGGTGACATTGAAAAAGACCAAAGAGATCCGTCATCCTTGGTTCGATGCAATGAAGGATGCATACGGACGGTTCCTCGCAGGCTGTCTGCGTTTTAAACCGATCGTCTTTATCGTGGCGGTTGTGCTTCTTGCGGGAAGTGCGGTGCTCAGCCTCTCGAAGGGAATGAATTTCATGGATATGGATATGGAGACAAACCAGATCTCCGTATCGATCGCCGCAAAGGAAGGCAAGAACTTAACATTTGACGAGTTAAAGGATGCTTCCAACGAAGTCATTGACAAGATTTCCGATATCAAGGGCATCGACACGATCGGGGCCAGCATCGGCGGCAACTCTACGATGAGCCTGATGGGTGGCGGAAGCGACAAAGTAACAATGTATGTGCTGCTCGATGAGGATTCGGATGTCAGCAACGATGAAGTCTCCAAGGAGATCCTGGACCGCACGAAAGATATGGACTGCGAGGTCACATGCGACTCGTCCTCGATGGATTACTCCGCCTTTTTCGGCGAGGGTATCTCGGTCCGCATCAAGGGCAGCGATATCGATACCCTGCAGAAACTGGCCAAGGAAGTCGCTTCCGTTATGGAAGACACCAAGGGCACTGTGGATGTGGACGATGGACTCGATGATGCAACGCCGCAGCTTACCATCACGGTCAATAAGGAAAAAGCCGCAAAATACGGCTACACGGTTGCACAGATTTATCAGCTTGTAGCGGCAAAGATGGCGGACAGCAAGAGTGTGACGACCATCTCAACCGATATCAAGGATTACGAGGTCTACTTACAGACCGAGGATCAGGAAGATACTACACTTGACGATATTAAGAATCTGACCTTTACTTACACCAATAAGGATGGTAAGGAGAAAGAAATTCCGCTTACCAAAATTGCGGAGATGAAGAATACCACAACGCTCAGCACGATCAGCCGAGATGCACAGTCCCGTTATCTGACGGTTTCCTGCAACGTGGATGAGGAGCACAATGTAACGCTTATCAGTAATGCATTACAGAAGAAAATCGACAAGCTCGACATCCCGGACGGATATTTGGTCGAGATGACCGGTGAGGATGAGACGATCAGCGACTCTATGAGCCAGCTTGTTCTCATGCTTGTGCTTGCGGTAATCTTTATCTATTTGATCATGGTCGTACAGTTCCAGTCATTGGTATCGCCGTTTATCATTATGTTTTCGATTCCGCTTGCGTTCACCGGTGGATTTATCGCATTGTTTATCAGCGGACAGGAAGTCAATGTTACTTCCATGCTCGGATTTATCATGCTTGCCGGACTGATCGTAAATAACGGTATCGTGCTCATTGATTACATCAATCAGGCGCGACGTGAAGGCGTTTCCAAGAAAGAAGCAATCATTGATGCGGGTAAGACACGACTTCGTCCGATCCTGATGACCGCCCTCACCACGATCCTTGCGATGTCAACGTCCGCGATCGGAATCGGAGAAGGCTCCGAGATGATGCGCCCGATGGCAATCACGATCATCGGAGGTCTCGTATACGGTACACTTCTGACACTGGTTGTCATTCCGTGTATTTACGATGCATTCAACCGTGAGAAGGATATGAGGGAGGTAGAACTTTAAAAGGGTTGCTTTTCATGCCTCATTGTGATAAAGTACAAATGTTCCGAATATTGGAACCATAGAGTGAGACTTGGGTCACACGAAGGGGTACACCACCGCGGGTGTAGCTTATTTCGTGTGCCCTTTTTTGATTCATAGGAAATTCCTTCCTATGAATCAAAACGCTCCGCGGGGATGCGCAGCTCGCGGAGATGAAGTTTATGCTGGGCATACCGCTCGCGCGCGGAAGTGTGCGACGAGCGCACACTTTATTTTTTATAAAATAAGCGATTGCGAATGCAATGTGGCAGCGACTTCCCACGGGACGGCTCCTAAGGCGGCACTAGTTATCCAGAATCACGAATTTGCAGAAAATACTTGCATGCCTCTTTTTATGATTTCTGTCCGCTCAAGCTTAGACAGTGGCTGAGCGATGTTCGTCTGACACAGAATGTGTCCGATGGATTTCGTGTCTGCCTTACGCGGAGTGCTGAACAAAACCGTGCCCGCGGGTTGTGTTTGCGCCCTCGTTCTATTGGTGGCGTTTCTCTATGCATCCATGGGCGACATTAACCAAGAGCGGGCACAATAAAATTTGTGAAGTGCTCCGCTTAGGCAGACTAGAAATTTTGAGCACATCTGTGTCAGACGGACATCGAACAGCCCCGGTCGAAGCGTTGCTCGGACACAAAATTTGAGGCATGCAGATTATTTTTGCAAATTCAGCGATTCTGTCTAAAATCGTGTCCGCCTTAGGAGCCATCCCTTTGGGAGTACACTGCCGCATGACATTCGCAATCGCTTATTCAATGAAGTTATAAAAGGAGGACAATATGGTACATATCAATGGGAAAGACATCGACGCAGCGGGGCAGACACTGAAGGCATACCTGGATGCGAGTGACTACGAGCCTGGTACATTCGTGGTAGAGTGCAACGAGGAGATCGTGCATAAGGAAGACTACGAGGGACATGTTTTAAAAGATGGAGACGTTGTAGAAATCGTGCAGTTTATGGGCGGAGGCGCCTGTTAACGAATAGAGAGAACACCTTAGCATAAGGCGACAGACAGAAAGAGAGGACAAAAGCAATGGCAAAAGACACATTCACATTAGGCGGCAAAGAATTTTCTTCCCGCTTCATTTTAGGATCAGGAAAATACTCTATGGAACTGATCAAGGCAGCGGTAGAGAACGCAGGCGCACAGATCATCACACTTGCAGTCAGAAGAACCAATACCAAGAAGAAAGAGAACATTCTTGACTTCATCCCGGATGGTGTAACCCTTCTTCCGAATACATCCGGTGCAAGAGATGCCAAGGAGGCGGTAAGAATCGCACGTATGGCAAGAGAACTCGGATGTGGTGATTTCGTGAAAGTTGAGATCATGAAAGACAGCAAATATCTGCTCCCGGATAATGTGGAGACGGTCAAAGCGACCGAGATGCTGGCAAACGAGGGATTCGTCGTACTTCCTTATATGTATCCGGATCTGTATACCGCAAGAGATCTGGTCAATGCAGGAGCCGCAGCCGTTATGCCGCTCGCTTCTCCAATCGGATCCAACAAAGGTCTTGCGACAAAAGAGTTTATCCAGATTCTGATCGATGAGATCGACCTTCCGGTTATCGTGGATGCCGGAATCGGACGTCCTTCGCAGGCGTGCGAGGCGATGGAGATGGGTGCAGCAGCCGTTATGGCCAATACCGCGATCGCCACAGCCGGTGATGTTCCGGCGATGGCAGGCGCTTTTAAAAATGCGATTGAAGCCGGAAGAAGTGCATACCTTGCAGGACTCGGACGTGTGCTTGAGCGTGGCGCAGCAGCATCGGATCCGCTGACCGGATTTTTAAGGGATTAGAGGTGGACGACAATGGCAGAAAATCAATTTTTTATCGATTCGGATAAATTGAGTGAGGCGGCTTTGGAACACAAACATAAACTGGAGACTGATCCGTCGAGCCGCACAAACCACATGGAATATATGGAGGGTATGGAGCAGATTGATTCCGATATTATGGACAAGGTGCTCGAGCAGATGAACTCCTACGATTGCGAGAAATATACCGCCAAAGAGGTACAGACCGCTTTGGAGCACGAGACCTGTACGGTGGAAGATTTTAAGGCACTTTTGTCACCGGCTGCTTTGCCGTTTCTTGAGCGGATGGCACAGCGCGCGAAGATGGAGACGAGCAAGCATTTCGGCAATACGGTTTATCTGTTTACGCCGCTTTATATTGCAAACTACTGTGAGAATTACTGCGTTTACTGTGGATTCAACTGTTACAATGACATTCATAGAAAGAAGTTGAACTTCGAGGAAATTGAGCATGAGATGAAAGTTATCGCGGATTCCGGTATCGAGGAAATCCTGATGCTGACCGGCGAGAGCCGCGCGCAGAGCGATGTGAAATACATCGGTGAGGCATGTAAGCTGGCACAGAAATATTTCCGTAATGTCGGACTGGAGATCTATCCGGTCAACAGCGATGAGTACCGTTATCTGCATGAGTGCGGCGCGGACTACGTTACCGTATTTCAGGAAACTTATGATTCGGATAAATACGAGACATTGCATCTGATGGGACACAAGCGTGTCTTCCCGTATCGTTTTGAGGCACAGGAGCGTGCGCTCATGGGCGGCATGCGGGGCGTCGGTTTCTCGGCACTGCTCGGCTTGTCGGATTTTCATAAGGATGCATTGGCGTCGGCACTTCACGTGTACTATCTGCAGAGAAAGTATCCGTATGCAGAGTACTCCCTGTCGTGTCCGAGACTTCGCCCGATCATCAATAACGACAAGATCAATCCGCTTGATGTGCATGAGAGACAGCTTTGCCAGATCCTGTGTGCATACCGCATTTTCCTGCCTTATGTAGGAATCACGGTATCCTCCAGGGAGCAGAAGCATTTCCGTGACGGTATTGTCAAGATCGCGGCAACGAAGGTGTCCGCGGGCGTATCCACGGGTATTGGTGATCACGAGAGCAAGTACACCGGAAAGGAGGAGGGTGATTCCGGCGACGAGCAGTTTGAGATCTCGGATGGACGAAGCTTCGATCAGATGTACGGCGACATGGAGCAGGAAGGCCTGCAGCCGGTGCTCAACGATTATGTCTATGTATAAAAAGATTTGTGTGACGAACCGGGCGCTTGCGGCGCATCCGTTTGAGGAGCAGATCGCGCGCGTGCTTGATGTAAAGCCGGACATGCTGATCCTGCGCGAGAAGGATTTGAGCGAGTCGGAATATGAGAAGCTGGCGGCACCCATTAAAACGTTGTGCGAGAATACTCAAACGCAGCTTATCCTGCATAGTTATCCGGGTGTTGCAAGAAATCTTGGCATATCGGCAATCCATATGCCGCTCGCAAAATTCGTTGCGCTGAGCGAGGAAGAAAAGGCACAGTTTACGGTAAAAGGCGTATCGGTGCATTCGGTGGAGGATGCCATTCTCGCCGAGCGTGCGGGCGCAACGTATGTGACGGCAGGTCATATCTATGCAACGGACTGCAAGAAAGGACTGCCTGGCAGGGGACTTGATTTCCTTAAGAAGGTCTGTGCAGCGGTGCAGATTCCGGTCTATGCGATCGGCGGAATCAATGAGATGAACGCGGATGCCTGCATCGAGGCAGGCGCGGACGGCGTGTGCATGATGTCCGGATATATGAGAATTTAAAAAGATAAAAGTGCTGCGTACATGAATTCCATCTTGACAAATAAACACCACGCAAGTATCATGATAAAAGATAGTCAAAAGTGATGACAAAGAGGAGTACGCACCGGGCGGCTGATAGAGAAGGACATTCATCGGCTGGAAGATGTCCGCGGAACGTGGTGTGGAAGGTAGCTTTGGAACTGAGATGCTGAAGGATACACTGTGTAGGCATTTTCGATTCGTCCCCGTTATCGGACTTGAGGTGTTCAAGGAAATTCTATGGAACACGAACGAAGGTGGTACCGCGATCATTCGCCCTTCCTGTCTTGTGGCAGGAGGGGCTCTTTTTATGTGGTGCATCTCATGCGGTACATCTTTGATGTAACCGCCGATGCATCACACGGCGTCATCCTGATCGGGATATCAAAATAAAATGTTTGATGTTGTGAAATGATCGAGGGATGATGTTTGAAAAGAGTTGATAGACTGGTTTCGAAAGACACACAAAAAAGAAAGGAAGAAATCATGAGCAAAGAATTGAGTAAGACTTATGATCCGAAAGACATTGAGGATCGTCTCTATAAGAAGTGGGAGGACAATGGCTATTTTCATGCAGAAGTAGACCGCAGCAAGAAGCCGTTTACCATTGTTATGCCACCACCAAATATCACAGGACAGCTCCACATGGGACACGCTTTGGACAATACCATGCAGGATATTCTGATCCGTTACAAGCGTATGCAGGGTTATAATGCACTGTGGCAGCCGGGAACCGACCATGCGTCCATCGCGACCGAGGTTAAGGTGATCCAGGCACTCAAGGAGCAGGGCATCAACAAGGCAGACCTCACTCGTGAGGAGTTTTTAGAGAAGTGCTGGGACTGGAGAAAAGAGTACGGCGGACGTATCGTAAAGCAGCTTCGTAAGCTTGGTTCTTCCGCTGACTGGCAGCGAGAGCGTTTCACAATGGATGAGGGATGTTCTCACGCTGTACAGGAAGTATTTACCAAATTATATGATAAAGGATGGATCTACAAGGGCTCACGTATCGTCAACTGGTGTCCGGTATGTAAGACATCCATCTCCGATGCCGAGGTTGAGCATGAGGAGCAGAACGGCTTTTTCTGGCATATCAATTATCCGGTAGTCGGCGAAGAGGGACGATTCGTTGAGATCGCGACCACACGTCCGGAGACGTTATTCGGAGATACCGCTGTGGCAGTAAACCCGGATGATGAGCGTTATCAGGACATCATCGGAAAGACATTAAAGCTTCCGATGACCGACCGTGAGATTCCGGTTATCGCAGATGCATATGTCGATAAGGAGTTCGGAACCGGATGTGTTAAGATTACACCGGCACATGACCCGAACGATTTTGAGGTTGGAAAACGCCATAACTTAGAGGAGATCGTTGTCATCAACGATGATGCGACCATGAACGAGAAAGCCGGAAAGTATGCCGGAATGGACCGTTATGAGTGTCGTAAGGCATTGGTTGAAGATCTTAAGAAGGAAGGACTTCTTGTGAAGGTCGTTCCACATTCCCACAACGTTGGTGTGCATGACAGATGCCACACAACGGTTGAGCCGATGATCAAGCAGCAGTGGTTCGTTAAGATGGACGAGATGATCAAGCCTGCAGTAGAAGGCGTTAAGAATGGTGAGATCAAGCTCCTTCCTGCAAGAATGGATAAGACATATTTCAACTGGACCGACAACATCCGTGACTGGTGTATCAGCCGCCAGCTTTGGTGGGGACACCGCATCCCGGCATGGTATTGTGATGACTGTGGCGAGATGGTCGTTTCGATTGATAAACCGGGTAAGTGTCCGAAGTGCGGCAAGGATCACTGGACACAGGATCCGGATACACTCGATACCTGGTTCTCATCTGCATTGTGGCCGTTCTCAACACTCGGATGGCCGGAGAAAACAGAGGATCTTGATTACTTCTATCCGAACGATGTGCTCGTGACCGGTTACGATATCATCTTCTTCTGGGTAATCCGTATGATCTTCTCCGGATATGAGCAGATGGGCAAGGCACCGTTCCACACGGTTCTCTTCCACGGACTTGTAAGAGATTCGCAGGGACGTAAGATGAGTAAATCACTCGGCAACGGTATCGATCCGCTCGAGGTTATCGATAAGTACGGTGCAGACGCACTTCGTCTGACACTGATCACCGGTAACGCACCGGGTAACGATATGCGTTTCTACTGGGAGCGTGTGGAGGCTTCCCGTAACTTTGCAAACAAAGTATGGAATGCTTCGCGTTTTATCATGATGAATTTAGAGGGCACCGAGATTACCGAGCCTTCTTTGGATGAGCTTCATCCGGCTGATAAGTGGATTCTTTCAAAGGTCAACACACTTGCCAAGGATGCAACCGAGAACATGGACAAATTCGAGCTTGGTATCGCAGTACAGAAGGTTTACGATTTCATCTGGGATGAATTTTGTGACTGGTACATCGAGATCGCCAAGGTTCGTACTTATAAGAAGGACGAGGATCCGAAGTCTGCCAACGCAGCACTGTGGACACTTCGTACCGTATTGATCAACGCATTAAAGCTGTTACATCCGTATATGCCGTTTATCACAGAGGAGATCTTCTGCACGATCCAGTCCGAAGAGGAGACGATCATGCTCTCCAAGTGGCCGGAATACAAGGATGAGTGGAACTTCCCTGCAGATGAGGCAGCCATCGAGCATTGCAAGGATCTGGTAAAAGGCATTCGTAATGTGCGTACAGAGATGGATGTTCCGCCATCACGTAAGGCAAAGCTTTACATCACATCCGAGGATGCTGCACTTCGTGCAACATTCGAGGAGAATAAGGAAGTCTATGTAAACCTTGCTTCTGCAAGTGAGATTCATGTACAGGCCGACAAGAACGGAATCGGTGAGGATGCCGTATCGGTGGTTATTCCTGGCGCGGTTATCTATCTTCCGCTTGAGGATCTTGTTGATTTCGAGAAGGAGAAGGAGCGTCTGAACAAGGAGAAGGATCGCCTGACCAAGGAACTTGCCCGCTCCAAGGGAATGCTCTCTAACGAGAAATTCTTAAACAATGCAAAACCGGAAAAGGTTGCAGAAGAGAAAGAGAAGCTTGCAAAGTACGAGCAGATGATGGCACAGGTTGAGGAACGCCTGGCACAGATGAAGTAAGAGATTCATATTGTAAAGTCAGCAATCGCGGTACATGTTTCATGTATCGCGATTGTTTAACCTGTCCTGTTTGTCGGATGGACGCGATTTGTGCGATAAATTTTTAGAAAAGTTTATAGAAAATCGCTTGCAAACCCAAGGCGCTATATTATAATAAATAAAGTAGTCAAATGGGATAAGGTTCAGAAATCCGGGAGAAAGAAAATGATTAATTTTGAAAAAGAACTAAAAAACTTTGAACCAAGCCTCGAAGTGGAAGAAGCAGAGTCTGCAATCTACAATCATGATATGACGGATGTTACCGATATTATCGCTGAGATTCTGCGTGACGTGAAGGCAGGCCGCTAGGCTTTGACATATAGATGAGAGGTTTGTATGATTTGTTATAAATGTGGACAGGATGTAGGCGATGCGAAGCGTTGCCCGAATTGTGGTGAGGATCTGGCAATTTTCTGGAGAGTCAGACGGATCTCCAATTCTTATTATAATTTAGGATTGCAGCAGGCGGGGGTCCGGAATCTGTCCGGCGCAGTGGAAAGTCTGCGGAATAGTCTGAAATTCAATAAATACAATATTGCTGCCAGAAATCTGTTAGGTCTTGTCTATCATGAGATGGGAGAGACTGTGGCGGCACTCAGCGAGTGGGTAATCTCGCAGAGTTATCAGCCAACGGATAATCTTGCCAACGGATATCTTGATGAGATCCAGAAGAACAGAGGACAGCTTGATACGATCAACCAGACGATCAAGAAATACAATCAGGCACTTCATTACTGCCAGCAGGATAGCAGGGATCTGGCAATCATTCAGTTGAAGAAAGTTCTCTCAATGAATCCAAAGCTGATCAAGGGGCATCAGCTTCTGGCACTTCTTTATCTGCAGGATGGTAAATTGGAACTTGCCAAGAAGTCTCTGCGCAATGCCGGTCGTATTGATGCGAACAATACAACGACACTTCGTTATCTGAAGGAAGTGAACACTCAGCTGAAAGAAAAGAGTCCTTCGAAAAAGCCGAAGGATGATGATCTTATCTCTTATCAGAGTGGTAACGAGACGATTATCATGCCGAAGCGATTCAAGGAATCCTCGCTTGGCGCTTCGCTTGCCTATATTGTGACGGGACTCGTTGTTGGTGCTGCCGTCACGGCGTTTCTGGTTGTTCCGAATGTGAAGAATCAGGCAAAGGAGGATGCAAAGCAGCAGATTCTTGAAGCAAGTGATACGATTTCAAGTAACGGACAGACCATCAAGGATCTGGAGAAGCAGATTTCGGATCTTCAGGATCAGCTGGAGGAAGAAGCAAATAATAATGAGAAGGTTGCGGATCAGATTAAAACGTATGAGCGGCTCTTAAATGCGTATGTTGCATATACTTCTGATGATGTCATCAGTGCCGGTCAGGCTTTGGATAAAGTAAATACTTCGTATTTGTCAAAGAAGGCAAAGAGTATTTATAAGGATTTAAATGATGTTGTCCGTGCACAGTATCTGGACAAATTATATCAGGAAGGATATGGTTATTATCAGCGCGGCAAGTACGAGGATGCGATCACCGATCTGCAAAAGATTGTGGATGAAGAGGAAGATTTCCAGGATGGATCGGCTGCGTACTATTTGGCACAGTCGTACCGCAAGAACGGGGATCTTGATTCCGCAAAGCCGTATTACCAATATGTGATCGACAATCATCCGGGAACGGAGCGTGCGAGAACTTCGCAGAATTATGTGGATGCGCAGTCGGAATAATCAGAATTTTATAGTGAACTTACAAAAGACGTCTAGGCAGTTATGCTGAGGCGTCTTTTCTTTATTGTCGGGAAGGAGGCATTATGCAGTTACAATATCAGCTTACGGAAGAAAAACTTACGATTATGATGCCGCAGGAAGTAGATCATCATGTGGCGCAGCATATGAGCAGAGAAGTGGACTGCCTTATGGACTCGTGGCATGTCCGTACACTTGTGTTTGATTTTTCCGGAACAGAATTTATGGACAGTTCGGGAATTGGTGTGCTGATTGGAAGAAAAAAGCGAATGGATCTGCACGGTGGCAGAGTGCGTGCCGCAAATCTGACGGGACGTGCGTTGCAGATCTTTGAAAAATCCGGGTTGAAGCGGATTATCGAAACGGATGAATGGGATGAGAATCAATCGATGCAGAAAAAGTTGATGCAGGATATGAGATAGGGGGACGATATGGAACAACAGAATCATATGCAGGTGGTTTTTGATGCAAAGTCAGAGAATGAAGGACTGGCAAGGATGCTTGTGACGGCGTTTATGTCAGAAATGAATCCTACCTTGGAGCAGATCGCAGATGTTAAGACTGCGGTGTCCGAAGCAGTTACCAATGCAATCATACACGGATATGAAAATGAGATGGAAAGCGTATGCCTAAGCTGCGACAGGGATGGACAACAGCTGGTTGTCACGGTTGAGGATAAGGGAGTAGGGATTGCGGATGTTGAGCAGGCAATGCAGCCTTTCTATACGACAAAGCCGCAGCTCGAACGATCCGGAATGGGATTCGCATTTATGGAAGCATTTATGGACAAGATCGAAGTATGCTCACATGTAGGTGAGGGGACGAAAGTCGTCATGTGGAAATACATAGAAAGGGAGCGTGAGCAGTAGTTTATCCGCAAAGGAGGAATCATGGCAGGAAATCATTGAAAAAGCACAACAGGGAGATAAGGCTGCACGTGACGGACTGGTGCAGGAAAATATGGGGCTGGTCTATATGGTGGCAAAACGATTTGCAGATCGCGGAGTGGAAATGGAGGAACTGGTACAGCTTGGTGCAATCGGACTGATTAAGGCGGTAGATAAATTTGATCCTAAGATGGGATATTCCTTCTCTACCTATGCGGTTCCACTGATCATGGGGGAAATACGGCGTTTCCTGCGTGATGATAATATGATACATGTCAGTCGCCAACTCAAGGACCATGCAAGAAAAATAGCAATTATCAGAGAACATATTAAAAAGACAGAAAACAGAGAGCCGACAATGGAAGAACTGGAACAAAAAATCGGACTATCAAGAGAGGAATTGGTTGCAGCGATGGAATCCGTATATGAAGTGGAATCCATTTCAAAGCCGGTGAGTGGGCTGAAAGAAGAGTCACATGCACGGACCATTGAGGATCAGCTGGAGGATAAAACGCATTTTGAAATGCCTATATTAAACCGAATTGCGCTCTCTCAGGTCATGGAGGAACTTGAAGAAAATGAGGCAATGCTGATCCGGCTCAGATATATCGATGAGCAGACGCAGTCACAGGTGGCACAGGCACTTGGCATGAATCAGGTTGCAGTATCCCGTCTTGAAAAAAAAATACTGATAAAGCTGCGGCGAAAACTGGCATAAATTCTTCTGTTTGGACATACTAACGAAAAAAGACGATAGGTTAGTAAAGAAAATTTCAGCAAAAGGAGAATGGAATATGGGTACAGTCAATCCAAGTAAAGTTGCAATCATCGGATGCGGATTTGTCGGTTCGGCATCTGCGTTCGCTCTCATGCAGAGCGGGCTATTTAACGAGATGGTGCTTCTTGATGTCAACAATGATAAGGCAGAGGGGGAGGCCAGAGACATTGCACATGGTCTGCCGTTTGTCTGTCCAATGAAAATTTATGCGGGTGGATACGATGATATTGCGGATGCGGCAATCATTGTGATTACCGCGGGAGCCAATCAGAAGCCGGATGAGACGAGACTCGATCTCGTACACAAAAATGTATCTATTTTTGAGTCAATTATTCCGGAGATTACGAATCGTGATTATGAGGGAATCCTTCTTGTTGTTGCAAATCCGGTTGATATCCTGACCTATACAGCATTGAAACTGTCCGGATATCCGGAAAATCGTGTCATTGGTTCCGGAACGGTGCTCGACAGTGCGAGACTTAAGTATCATCTTGGGGAACATCTTGGGGTGGACAGCCGAAGCGTACATGCATTTATTGTAGGCGAGCATGGCGACAGTGAGATTGCGGCATGGAGCAGTGCAAATGTATCCGGTGTGCCTCTCGATAAGTTCTGCGAGATGCGCGGACATTACAATCATGCTGAGGCGACGGAGCGTATCGCGGAGGAAGTCAAGCAGAGTGCTTACGGCATTATTCAGCGAAAAGGCGCGACTTACTATGGAATTGCGATGTCGGTAAAGAGAATCTGCGAGGCTATCGTGAGAGATGAAAAGTCAATCCTTCCGATTTCTACCATGATGCATGGAGAGTACGGAATCTCGGATGTGGTCCTCTCGATGCCTTGTATCATCGGGAAAGATGGTTACGAGACGAAAGTGCCGATCGATCTGGATCAGGATGAGGTGACCAGTCTTCACGAGTCGGCAAATACCTTAAGGGATGTGCTGGATGATGTTTTTGCAGAAAAGTAGAGTCTGATCTGCAGATATAAATAGGAAGAAAGGAAAGGGCGGGCGTAACAGCCTGCCTTTTTGTAAAATCGCTTTACTTTAGTATGATAATTTGCTAAAATACAAAAGCAGATTAGATTCATAAAGGAGAGCATAGTATGAAAAGAAAGATTGCATCGTTATTATTGGTTGGTTGTATGGCACTCAGTATGTGTGCATGTGGCAGTAAAACGGATTCATCATCCGAGAAGGCTGACAACACAGACAGCAGAGTATATGCAGTAGAGGCAGGTTCCGCAGGTGAGAAAGTGGCCAAGGAGAAAGGATTTGAGTACAATGCGGTAAGTTCACAGGCTGACGCATTAATGGAAGTTGCTTCCGGTACATCGGATGCGGCAATCATTGACCTTTTGATGGCAGGAGCAATGATCGGAGATGGTACAAGTTACCCGAATCTGGTACATACAGATGAACTTACCACAGAGGAGTATGGTGTTGGATGCCGCAAGGGTTCTGATCTTGCTTCTTATATTAATGAAGTATTCGCTGAGACCTATGCAGATGGTTCTATGGAAAAGACAGCTGAAAAGTACGGCGTACAGGAAGCTTTGGTTGAGCCAAAGGATGCAAAGTATGAGGCTTCTGCTTCTGATAGCGATGTAGATTATATTAAGAATAAAGGAACTCTGATTGTTGGTATCACAGAGTTTGAGCCAATGGATTATCAGGATGGTGATCAGTGGATCGGTTTTGATGCGGATATGGCCCGTATCGTGGCAGAGAAGCTTGGTGTTGAAGCTCAGTTCGTAGTGATCGACTGGGATAACAAGATCATGGAGCTCGACTCCAAGAATATTGATGTTGTATGGAATGGTATGACACTGACCGATGAGGTAACTTCATCCATGGCATGTACGAACGCATATTGCAATAATGCACAGGTTGTTGTAGAACCACAGAAATAAAGGAGTAAATACAGAAGATGTTTTGGTCTGTTACGCAAACGCTGATGAGCGGTCTTGCGACTACATTTGAAATTTTTATACTGACACTGGTGTTTGCACTGCCGCTTGGTCTTGTGATCGCGTTTGGTCTGATGAGCAAGTTTAAGCCGCTTCGTTACCTGCTTGAGGTGATCGTGTGGGTGATCCGTGGAACGCCTTTGATGTTACAACTGATCATTATTTTTTATGGGCCGGGTATGTGGCTTCATCACAATATCTGGAGCGGTAATAATACCGGTCGTATTACAGCGACGGTTGTGGCCTTTGCCATCAATTATGCCTGCTATTTTGCGGTCATATTCAAAGGTGGAATCGAGGGTGTGCCTGCCGGACAGCGCGAAGCAGGACAGGTACTCGGTATGACGAAGACACAGATCTTCTTCAAGATTACTTTATTACAGATGATCAAGCGTATCGTTCCTCCGATGTCAAATGAAGTGATCACACTTGTCAAGGATACGTCACTGGCCCGTATTATTGCAGCGTATGAACTGACCTTCGCCGGTGCATCATTTATGAAGTCCGCCGGACTGACGTGGCCACTGTTCTACACAGGTGTCTTTTATCTGGTGTTCGTTGGAATACTGACGCTGCTGTTCAATTATATTGAGCGCAGACTGGATTATTTCAAGTAGGAGGACTTATGACATGGCAATCTTAGAAGTAAATCATATAGAGAAACATTTCGGTAAAACGCAGGTCCTTCGCGATGTCAGTTTCTCGATGGAAGAGGGAAGTGCTCTTGCGATTATCGGGTCCTCCGGCTCGGGAAAGACAACGCTTTTACGCTGTCTGAATTTTTTGGAAAAACCAAATTCCGGCAGTATTAGCGTGAACGGAGAAGTATTGTTTGATGCATCCTTAAATCAGAGTGAGCGGGATGCGGATTTAAGAAAGAAGCGTTTGCATTTTGGCATGGTGTTCCAGTCGTTTAACCTGTTCCCACAGTATACGGCATTGGAGAATGTGATGTTGGCGGAGCACCTTCTGGCACAGGAACAACCGGATTTTAAGCGCAATAAAAAAGAAATCCTTGCCGGAATCGAGGAACATGCAAAGCAGCTTCTTGAACGCATGGGTCTTGCGGAGCGTATGGATCATTATCCGCATCAGCTATCCGGTGGACAGCAGCAGCGTGTTGCAATCGCCCGTGCATTGGCATTGAAACCGGATATCTTGTGTTTTGACGAGCCGACATCCGCACTTGATCCGGAGTTGACAGGAGAAGTGTTGAAAGTTATCCGCAGTCTTGCAGACCAGAAGACAACCATGATCATTGTTACCCACGAGATGGCATTCGCAAGAGATGTGGCGGATCAGGTTATTTTCATGGATGAGGGCGTAATTGTCGAGCAGGGAGATCCGCATCAGGTGATCGACAATCCGAAAGAGGAACGCACGAAGCAGTTCTTAACCCGTTATGCCCAAGGGTAAAAGGTCAATCCGGGTTTGCCGTGATCAGATTGGTTTTCTAAAACGGACGATACCGGATATATAAGATAACATTCGAAAATTAGCAGTAAATGTTCAATCGCTGACGGACTTTGAACGATTTCAATGACTGGAACATTCTCAGAGTTACGGCATCGAACCATACGATTATTTTGTTTAGGAAAATTTGCAAGTCAGCTTATGCGGTACATCTTTGATGTATCGCCCATAGGCGTGGTATAAATGGAACCCCGAAGCAGTTGCAAATTTGTCCTGCAAAAATAAGTATGGCTCCAATGCCTGTAACATGAAATAGTTGGTCATTAAAATCATGCAAAGCCCTGTTGGTCGAATACGCTTGCTGCTAATTTTCTGTTTTATTCTTTGAATCCGGTATCTATTTGTTTACGAAATGCTTATCTGATGCACGCCAAAAATGGCCTCATAGTAAGGGGAAAATAGTCGGATAAAAATTAAAACCTGAAAATGGATAATCATTTACACACGCCAAAATTTGCTGCATAGTAGATAATAAAAATTGACGCGCGGTGTTATTTTACAAGTAAATGTAAAATTTCGCCGCGCGTGATTTGTTTCATACAAATTTTTCTGCCACAGTTGCATGTATTTTGAATAAAGAGTGTAATTTGTTGTGATGTTTTAGAGATTTTTTGATAGATACATCACGCTATAATTATAGGCAAATTCACTTTTCCCTAATAAATGGTATGTTTTCCAGCATGTTAGCATATTTACTTCACACTACAACTATAGGTAGAATCACTTTTTCTTTAAAAATGGTATGAATTTGTATATGTTCAGTTCCTATATCACGTTAAGAATGTAGACAAGAAAACCAACTTCTATATTCAGAAAATCAGTTTCAAAATATCCCGGCATGTGGGACACTATGTAATATTTCTTTTCTCTGCGCCCACGACAAAATGACCCTGAGAGAAAATTTGACCATTGAGTCATGGGGAGCCGGAAACTGCATGACCTAGAGGAGGAAAATGAGATCCAGGTCATGGGTAAATAGGAAAGGCCATGACCTAAAAGAAAAAAATGAAATTCAGGTCATGGAGGAGCAGGGAAAACCATGACCTAGAGGAGAAAAATGAAATCCAGGTCATGGGTAAACAGGGAAGGCCATGACCTAGAGGAGAAAAATGAGATCAAGGTCATGGGTAAACAGGGAAGGTCATGACCTAGAGGAGAAAAATGAAATTCAGGTCATGGGAAACAGGGAAACCCATGACCTAGAGGAGAAAAATGAAATTCAGGTCATGGGAAACAGAAAAGACCATGACCTAGAGGAGAAAAATGAAATCCAGGTCATGGAGGAGCAGGGAAGCCCATGACTTAGAGGAGAAAAATGAAATTTAGGTCATGGGAAACAGGAAAGGCCATGACCTACAAGGAAAAAATGAAATTCAGATCGTAGAGAAAGTGGAAACAGCATGATTAGGAAGATAAAAGTGAAAATCGGATCAGGAGATTCTGCTTGTTCAGAAAAATTAATTTATATAAAATAAATCACGCGCGGCGAAATCTTACATTTACTTGTAAAATAACACCGCGCGTCATTTTTATTATCTACTATACGCAAATTTTGGGCGTGTATCAGATATGTTATTTTAATACACCGATACCGGATTAAAAATGTAAAAAAGAAAATTGGCAGTAGTATTCTAAATGTTCAGATTTTGAATCATTTCAATGACCAACCTTTTCATACTACAGGCATCGGAGCCATACTTATTTTTGAAGGACAAATTTGCAACTGCTTCGGGGTTCCATTCCGCCCGCTAGTAGCGTAGCAAAAACAAATTGTAGCTGTCTATCTGAAATAGAGCCAGAAGCTGACTTGCAAATTTTCCTGAACAAAATAATCGTATGGTTCGATGCCGTAACTCTGAGAATTTTCCAGTCATTGAAATCGTTCAAAGTCCGTCGGCTTTAAGCAAGTTACTGCTAATTTCCTATCGTTACTTTATCATCCGGTATCGTCCATTTTTGAAGCACTATTGATCACGGAACCCCGAATTTAGAGAAATTTAATAAAAATTATTAGCACTCTATATTGATTAAAATGAAGTGAATTTCGGCTTGTTCCACAAACAGATGAAAAGGGCTATTTTATGCGAAAAATGAACTTATTTTTTCGCTTCGTCTGCTTTTGTAGAGAGGTGTCTTTGGGTGAAAAAAAGGTACAGTAAAAGGTACAATAAAAAGTGTTATTTGAAGATGAGAGATTTTTTGGTGACCTATATTGAGGGCACAAACCTCATCTTTATTTGGCTTGTTTATCTTGAAACAGACCACGAGGAAAAAGTCAAGTCCGTAGCCGCTTGCGGTGCGTCAGCAGGCTTTACTTTTTATGAGAGGTCTGTTATATTTTTTATAGCCAAACAAAGACTTTTTTCTGACAAACACAAAAATTTTTTGTATAATAGCAAGCAGAAAGAGAAAATATAAAAAGGAGGAAACAAAATGAGAAACGTATTTAAAAAGATGATTTTAACAGCAGCCTTAGTCGTTACTACTTTAGTTGTTTTCCCTACAAATGCAGAAGCAAAGACAAAGACTTTAACATATAATATTGACAAGGTATCCGCAGATAAATTTTGTAAGGATATTGATAATAAGGGAACACAGGCAGTTGCCTTTAATGGTGACAAAGACCAGTACAAAATTGTATTAACAGTAAAGGCATCTTCAAAGAAAAAGGGTAGAGCTAAAGTTAGAACTTTTGCAAAGAAAGTCGTAACCGCTAAAAGTAATAAATATGGTTTATCATACGGAATTAAATATGATGACTTTAATATTGAAAGATATGATGCTAAAAAGAAAGTCTACAAAACCATTTTGAATAACACCGCCAATGATATTTTTTATTTGAACGGTATTACAAATAAGGCTTTACATGAACATCCTTGCTACGATAATAATTTAATTTCTACCACAGAGGATTTTAAGAATAGTAGTGAATCAGTAAAGGTTGAATTTGTTTTGAATTATATAGGTTTTAATTGTATGGACTATGAATTTACCAACAAGAAAACAGATTTTAAGAGTTTATATTACAATAAAGGAAGAGGAAAATGTGGTGATTTTGCTAAAGTAGATGTTCACGCTGCAAGGCTGATTGGCTATAATGTGGTAGCAGACCAAGAAGATAATTATGCTGCAAAGCATAGCGTAGCCTTAATCAAAGCAAAGCGTTCTGATGGAAAGTATGATTATTTTATAGGTGGTAATGGTCATGTTGAATCTTATAGTAAAATAAATTTTAAGAAATTGTCTAAAGAAGCTAAGAATTTTAAAGGGTTTAAAGGTGATGGTTCAGATAATTTAACTTTTTCTTATTGGCAAGTAGTAGCACCAGATGAATTTAAAGTTACAAAGCTTGAAAAGGGTGCTTATAATTACGCAAAGAGTGGTATGATAAGTGAGTTAGATGAAATCTTAAAGAGCAAATAAGAACATTGTTAAAATAAGTTAGTTAGAGAGCTAGTATTTATAAATACTAGCTCTCTCTCTCTTATTTTATAGTAAAAGGAAAATTTTTATATTTTCCAAAATTTCCACCTAGTTAGATTCTTGATTTTTTAAGATGAAAATAAACTTATTAAATTGATAAATTACTATCATTTAATTTTTAGAAAGGAGTGATTGTATGAAACAAACACTTAAAAGAATTGTTAGTTTTATGTTGGTTTTGACATGTGTTATTACAATGTTTCCAGTGAGTACGTTTGCTGATAGTTTTGTGACTAATTCAGGAACTACGGCTGGTGGTGGTAAGAAATACAATGAAAAAGCCAACTGGGTTAATGTAGGTTACAGGATTTCGCTATATTATGAAGGTAAAGAGTCCGATGGTAGACGTTATTTAGCTCCAATCGCTTATAATGAAAGCAAAGAGTAACAAGTACGGACTTTCTTATGGAGTAAAACCTGATGAGTATACCCATGAAAAATATGATGCAAAGAAAAAGATTTATACCGTTAAATTGGCAAATACAGCCAATGATTTATATTATTTGAATTGTATTACCAGAGATGCATTAAATACAAAATATATTGAATCCAATGGAAATAGTTTGATAACAAAAGCAATCTTTCCAGATTCAAAAAGTTTTAAAAAAGCAAGTGAATCAGTCAAGGTACAGACAATATGTAGTTACATGGGTTCACATTGTATGTGGGGAACATCAGATAAAATTGCTTTTACATGGAAAAGAGCTTATGAGGGTAAGTGTCAGGGATTGTGTGGCGATTTTTTGGACATGTATATTAGAGCCATTCGGTTGATTGCTTATGATTATAGATATCAGATAGAAGTAAATACAAATGGAGTAAATCATGGACTGGTAATTGTAAAAGTAAAAAATTCAGATGGTTCATATGATTATTTTCAAGGAAATAACAGCGGCTTTAATCCATATATCATTTTAGATACCAAAGTAACAAAAGACAAAAATGTAGCTACTTACTTGTATTTTGGCTCTTGGCAAGTATCAGAACCAAAGCTTTATAGAGTCACTAAGTTTGAAAAGGCTGCATATAAATGGGGTAAAGCTAAAAAATCCAGTGATTTAGAGAAAATGTATATGAACAGATAGTTTAAAAGAGATTTAGTTAGAGAGAGTTAGTCATTAAAGACTAACTCTTTTTATTTTACATTTATTACATTTTTTACGTTAGTAAGACAGAAAAAGAAGTGACCTAGATGAAAATAATTTGGTTTACTTGACTTATTTTAATAAAACTGTAATTTTTGAGTAATAGCAATAAATAGTCAGAATATACATAAAAATAATTATAAAATAAAAATAAAAAAGTTGAATTGTACTTGAAATAAAAACAATTTGGAGGTAATATACCACTATAACAAAGAGGAAAGGAGTAGACGCGTCCGCGGTCGTGCGGCCGCGCAGAAAAATTATGAATGGATATTTAGAAGTTATACGGATGCTTGTTTTGCATCCAGAATTAGCCAGCGAACGGTTGCGAACAACTTTAATGTTGCGAACGGCTGATTTCGTGGCAGACCAGCCGCTTGATATTCGGCTAGTAATTTTAAGTTACTATTTTAAAGCGGAATCATGGATGGCCGCCACATCAAAAATCGGTGCTACAAATAGTGCTGATTATGTAACTTTATTATATGATGCTTGTTCAAAGTGGGACAAGAATCACGTGCTTATTTAGAAAGGAAGAAAGAGAATGGTAGTATTAAGTGCAAGTAAATTTGTTATAAGTTTAGAGGACGTATATCCGGCCGGAAAGTATGTTGTTAAAGCAGTATCGCCGGTGTATGAGTACCTTAATGGGAAAAGAACCGATACAATCATAGGTTATAGATATACACTAATTGATACTAGTGTATATGAAATCTTCGATGTTAAAATCGAAAGTAAAAACCCGATTGTAACATCTGAGGTGTTAAGAGATGGAGACCCCGTTTGGGTAGCATTGGATGGGGCAATAATTAAACCTTATGAGTTAAAAGGTTTCACTGCAAAATGTAGTATTAAAGCGGATGCAATCCGTATACTGAAGGAGTAGTTATGCAAACATTATTAAAAATAATAGAAATAATAATGTTAGTTTTTTGTGGGTATACACTATGGGTTTTGTTTATAGAGATAAAAGATAGTCTTTCAACTAGAGAGGCTATCGAACACGTAAATAGTAAGTTAAAGAACCTTATTCATGGTTTTATAAAAGGAGTAAAGAATAGTTTTGAAGAAGAGAAAGTAGTTGAAAATTATAATATTTTTATTGGATTTGATAGCAGTGGAAACGCTATTGCAAGTTCAATAGATTGCATTTTTGCAGACCTTGTGAAAGTGTATGAGAATTATGTGTTTTGTGGTTGTAAACTAGAGACCAATAGGTTGGTTTACAGATTTAAAGTAAGTCAGCCTATTATAAATATAAAGGATGAACAGTTGTACAGCTATTGCACTTCTTTGTGCGATAGCATAGTACAAAAAGAGATACAAAGGAGAAATCCGTTGTATCTATATATGTATAATTTGGTGGGAATTTTAATATCCGCTGATTTTTTAGATGTATATGTTGCCCAAAATTACAAAGGGCAACAGGAAAATGTGATGATGACAGAACTCGTGAGGAGACAATTTAAAATGTCTGATTTTCCACAGAATGATTCGATTGAGACAAAGTGGGAAGAATAATGAATTTTGGATTTAATATGGGAATCTTCAATGATACCGGCTTAAAGATTCCCATACAGTTGGATTTGTCCGACCATTGTAACTTGTTATTGACAGGTTGCAGTGGGTCGGGCAAGTCCTACGCTCTCTTATATCTGTTGGGGAGTGTATTAAAATCAAATGAGGACATAGAAATCTTTTTTTGCGATTTCAAGAACTCATATGATTTTTCGTTCCTCGAAGATTACCCTCATTACTACAGCGGAGATAACTGTTATGATGGAATAACTGAATATTATAGAGTCTTTTGCTCTGCAAGACAACAGCGGGAGTTCACAAAAAAGCACTTGCTTATTTGTGATGAATATCCTGCCCTTGTTAATTATCTGCAAGGACAGGATAAATTAAATAAAACTAAATATGCAAGTGAGGTATTGTCTGCTATATCCGAGTTATTATGCCTTGGTCGAGGTATTCAATTCTATACATGGATTGTCACACAAAGAGCCGATAATTCGCTCTTTGCGAATGGAGCAAGGGACAATTTTATGGTTGTAATCGGCTTAGGTCGATTATCAAAAGAGCAAAAAGGGATGCTCTTTTCCGGTGAAGAACTGCCGGAAAGGATTTATAAAAAGGGCGAGGGAATCATACTTGCAGACGGACATCCTTTGCAAGAAGTAAAATTCCCTTTTATAAGAAACATAGATGATTGGAAGAAACACATCCATGCGATTCTTCAACCGCATTCCGGCTCGTAGAGACGGGAAAGGTTGTAGGAGCGCAAATGGATGAGAAGTGCTTAGGCTAGTATTACCTAAGCACTTCTGTGACTGTGAAAAACACAGTAAAAGTAACTAATAATAGGAAATAATATGTCACACAAAAATGTGACAGAGCGAAAGGAAAGTGTGAAAGTATTGGGACATTTTTTACCAAAATTAAAAAGTCGTAGTTGGTTAGTGACGATACAGGAAGAGAATATGAAGAAAGCTGGATTGAGTGAGGAAGAATACAAGAATCCTCAAGAACTTGCTTTCACTTTTATAAATAAATGGGTGACAAGTGGAAAAGGCAGAGAAGCCGGAATAGCCATTTGTTTATCAGAGAACGGTTGCTATCACGCACATATGGCGTGCTATGGCAACACAACGACGCTCCATAATGTAGCCAAGGTTCTTTGGGACTCTCATGTAGAGCCACAAATGGGAAGAAAAGAACAGTTAAAATCATATTTACTTAAAGAGGGCAAATACGAGGAGAAGAACGAAAAGATTTTGTATTCGGAGGGGCTTGATTGCATCCAGGATAACCAAGGAAAACGAACGGATTTGGATGAAATTGAGGAAATGTTAAATGATGGATTAACACCGCGACAGATTTTTCAGCAAAGCATTCGTTATCAAAAATATGATAGGATGATTTATACTGCATTTTTAAATAAAAGAATAAAAGATACTCCGTTAGTGAAAGAAATGCATAACGAATTTCACTTCGGCAAGTCCGGAACAGGAAAGACACACGTTTATATACAAAAGTGTGAGGAATTTTCAGAAGAAGAAGTGTATTTATGTAATGATTATTCAAATGGTGGATTTGATTTTTATTCAGAGAATCCGGCGAAAGTGATTGTATTGGATGAATTTAGAGGGGGAATCCCATATAGTCAATTGTTGTCAATGTTGGACGTATACAGCAGGGTGCAACAACATTGCAGATACAAAAATACATATGCGTTATGGACACAGGTCATGATTTGTTCCGTGCTGTCACCGGAAGAAGTCTATGAAAACATGGTAGATTCAAACAAGAAAAGTGATACTTTTCATCAACTAATGCGTCGCTTAGACGTGATTGTGTATCACTACAAATGGAAGGGAGAATACAAAACGTTTGAACTTCTTCCTAGTGAGTACAATGGTAAGGACGATATGATTGACCGAGCCATGAAGTGGCAACAAAAACAAGATGCTTTGGCAAGTACAAAAAAAGCATCGATACAGAACAATACAGATAAAACAGATATAATAGAAAGTCTTTTTGGAATAGAAGACAAGAAATAGAGGATTTGAGTATGAACGGAACAATAAAAAGAGAAACAGACGTAAAAATAACAGTGGATATAGATGGATTGGCTGCCATGCTTTCATGCGGTCATGCCACAGCGCGTAAGATTGGAGAGCAGGCAGGCGCGCGTATTGTAATAGGCAGACGTGTGCTTTATTTGGTTACAAAAGTACAGCGATATTTGGAGAGTATCGCGTACTAATTAGATAGCTCTCATCCAAGGAGATTTATGATATAATATAGGCGAAACAAGCCGAAATCATTCTTTTTATGTTTGAGTAAAGCAAGTGTTTGACAGAAAGGATGATTTACATATGGCAAATTCAAGAAAAGACAGTAAGGGTAGAGGTTTACACGTAGGAGAACAGCAAAGAAAGGATGGTGTCTATTTATACCGTTACACGGATGTAACAGGCAAACGACAGACCGTATATGCAGGAGATTTGCCGGAATTGAGGGCGAAAGAAAAGCAGATACAAAAGGATTTGGATGATAATATTTTGACGGATGCTTCTATCAGAAACATGACGTTAAATGCCTTATTTGACAGATATATGAGTATGAAGTCTTTAAAAGAAGCAACAAGATTCAGCCATCAAAGATTGTGGGATAATCATGTGAGAGATGAAATTGGAAACATTAAAGTTATACAATTACGTCCGTCTCACATTAAGGGATTCTATAAAAAGCTGTCGGAGCAGGATTATTCCAAAAGCACTATCAAGTTATTACATACAATGATATTTCCTGCATTGGAGATGGCTGTTGATGATGATATTATCAGAAAAAATCCTGCCAAAAATACGATGTCGTCGGAGTTTGGTAAAGAAGTAAAGAAGAAAGAAGTGTTGACGATAGAACAACAGGAGAGAATGCTTCACTTTATGTCAGAAAGCAATACATATAATATGTATATCCCCATGTTTACGGTTTTGTTTGAATTAGGCTTAAGATGTGGTGAATTAATCGGTCTGACTTGGACCGACATTTCTTTTGATGAAAAAACACTCTCGGTTAATCATCAGTTAATTTACAAGAATTATGGGGATGGCTGTAAGTTCCACATTTCATCACCTAAGACACAGGCAGGAATTAGAAATATTCCTTTGACAGATAAAGTGGTTAACGCGTTGAAGGAGCAGAAAAAAATAAATTTTATGCTTGGCCGGTTTGGCAAAGAGGAAATTGAGGGATATTCTGACTTCGTATTTATTGCAAAGACAGGCAGACCGTACATGCCGAGTGCTGTCAACAACGTCATTTATAATGTTATTAAAGCGTATAATGATAAAGAGACCGTGGATGCAAAATGTGAAAATCGAGAGCCTGTTTTAATTCCAAAAGTTTCTGTGCATTGCTTCCGTCATACTGCTTGTACGAATATGGCAAGAAAAGAAATGAACATAAAAGTCGTACAATACATTATGGGGCATAGCGACAGCTCAATGACTTTAGATGTTTACAATCACTTAAATAACGAAAGTGATGTGAGAAAAGAAGTATACAAACTCGAGTCGGTTATTAGTTAAAAGGTACAGAAGAGGTACAGTAACCTATAAAATTACATATTTTAGAAATTTATAAAGCCTGCAAACCTAGTAAATCAAGGCTTTATAAATTTTTTAGAATTTTTATTAGCACTCTATATTGACGAGTGCTAATTTGCGTGCTATAACAATCTCGTAAACAAGAAAAGGTATTCCGTGATCGATAAAAAGAGAACGGATGATTCATAATGTGAATGCTTCAAAAGAATTTGTTAAGTATATGATATAGAGTTCGGAAGCATTGACAGGTATAAAAAAGGAGGGCGTGCTATGAACATTCAGAAATTTACAACGAAATCTATCGAGGCAATCAACGATTGTGAAAAGCTTGCCTGTGATTATGGTAATCAGGAGCTGGAACAGGAGCATCTGCTTGTTGCATTGCTGCAGCAGGAGGATGGATTGATCCCGAAACTGATCGAAAAGATGGAAATTGACCTTGCGCATTTTACGGAGAATGCGAAGAACAAGCTGGCTGCCAGAGTGAAGGTGTCCGGCGGAGAACTCAGAGTCGGCAAGGATTTGAACAATGTTCTGATTCATGCGGAGGATGAGGCTAAGCATATGGGAGACGAATATGTTTCTGTTGAGCATTTGTTCTTATGTTTATTAAAGTATCCGAATAAAGCAATGAAGGAACTGATCAAGGAGTATGGTCTGACAAGAGATCGTTTCTTACAGGCACTGTCAACCGTTCGAGGCAATCAGAGAGTGACATCCGATAATCCGGAAGCTACTTATGATACACTGGAGAAATACGGATACGATATGGTGGAACGGGCAAGACAGCAGAAGCTGGATCCGGTCATCGGACGAGATGAGGAGATTCGTAATGTGGTTCGAATCCTTTCTCGTAAGACGAAGAATAACCCGGTACTGATCGGTGAACCCGGTGTTGGTAAGACGGCTGTTGTCGAAGGCCTTGCGCAGCGAATCGTCAAGGGTGATGTCCCGGAGGGACTCAAAGATAAGAAGCTTTTTGCACTCGATATGGGCGCACTGGTTGCCGGTGCAAAGTATCGTGGCGAGTTCGAGGAGCGTCTGAAAGCCGTTCTTGACGATGTCAAGAATTCGGATGGACAGATCATTCTCTTTATCGATGAGCTGCACACGATCGTCGGCGCCGGTAAGACGGACGGTGCAATGGATGCAGGACAGCTGCTGAAACCTATGCTGGCAAGAGGTGAACTGCACTGTGTCGGTGCAACAACCTTAAACGAATATCGTGAATATATTGAAAAAGATGCTGCATTGGAGCGTCGTTTCCAGCCGGTTATGGTGGATGAGCCGACCGTTGAAGATACCATTTCCATTCTTCGTGGTCTGAAAGATCGTTACGAAGTCTTCCATGGCGTCAAGATTACCGATTCCGCACTGGTTACTGCAGCAGTACTTTCCAATCGTTATATTACGGATCGTTTCCTTCCGGACAAAGCGATCGACCTTGTCGATGAAGCATGCGCAATGATCAAGACGGAGATTGATTCCATGCCGGCGGAACTCGATGAGTTGAATCGTAAGGTCATGCAGATGGAAATTGAGGAGACTGCTCTTAAGAAAGAGACCGATCGTCTCAGTCAGGAGCGTCTTGCAAACTTACAGAAAGAACTTGCGGAACTCCGTGATGAATTCAATACAAAGAAAGCACAGTGGAGTACGGAAAAGGATGCGGTTGATCGTGTCAGCCAGCTGCGAGAGAAGATTGAGAGCACCAAGAATGAGATGAAGCAGGCACAGCAGAGTTATGATCTGAATAAGGCCGCAGAGTTGCAGTATGGTGTACTTCCGCAGTTACAGAAGCAGTTGGAAGAGGAAGAAGAGAAGCTTAAGACAAGAGATCTCTCACTGGTGCATGAGAATGTTACCGATGAGGAGATTGCAAAGATCATCTCCCGCTGGACCGGTATTCCGGTTGCAAAACTCAGTGAGAGTGAGCGTAATAAGACACTTCATCTGGATGAGGAACTGCATAAGAGGGTTATCGGACAGGATGACGGTGTGACCAAGGTGACAGAGGCAATCATCCGTTCCAAGGCAGGTATCAAGGATCCGACCAAGCCGATCGGTTCGTTCCTGTTTCTCGGACCAACCGGTGTCGGCAAGACGGAACTTGCCAAGGCACTTGCTGCAAGCCTCTTTGATGACGAGTCCAATATGGTGCGCCTTGATATGAGCGAGTACATGGAGAAATACTCCGTGTCTCGTCTGATCGGAGCACCTCCAGGATATGTCGGATATGACGAGGGCGGTCAGCTGACGGAAGCAGTCCGCAGAAAACCATATTCCGTTGTTTTATTCGATGAGGTTGAGAAGGCGCATCCGGATGTCTTTAACGTATTGCTTCAGGTACTTGATGACGGACGTATCACCGATTCGCAGGGAAGAACCGTAGATTTCAAGAACACGATTATTATTATGACCTCGAACTTAGGATCTGCGCAGCTGCTTGAGGGAATTGATGAGAACGGACACATCCAGCCGGAGTGTGAGGCTGCTGTCATGGAAGAACTGCAAGGACATTTCCGTCCGGAGTTCCTGAACCGACTCGATGAGATCATTATGTTCAAGCCTTTGACAAAGGATAACATCGGCAACATCATTAAGCTGATGATGAACGATCTCAACAAGCGTCTGGAAGATCGTGAGATTCAGGTCGCTTTAACGCCGGAGGCAGAAAGTTTTATCATCGAGCATGGCTACGATCCGATCTATGGTGCAAGACCGCTGAAGCGTTTCCTGCAGAAACATGTTGAAACATTGTCTGCAAAACTGATCCTTGAGGATGCCGTTGACGCAGGCGATACGATCGAGATCGGAGTCGCGGATGACAAGCTGGAAGCACACGTGAAAAAAGCGTAAAGACGGGTAAGAAATATTTGGAAATTTTGACAGTATGACTCAAAGAGACAGAGGCTTTTCGGTCATAATGTAGAAAAATAACTTTTGTATTGTAAAGTGCCGAAGATTCATGTATTCTAGTAGAGATGAAATGAATTTTTCGGCACTTTTTCTGTCATATAGAAAAGTGTTTTGGGCTATATCAATTAAATATGACACCAAAATGCAAGATGAAAAAATAAATTATTCATTTTCGTTTTTTTAAGGGCGAAAACAGTGGGGATTGGAATGGATTTATTTGAGTATATGAGATCACAGAATATGGAGTCGGAAGCACCGCTTGCATCAAGACTTCGTCCAACGACACTCGATGAGGTTGTCGGACAGCAGCACATCGTCGGTAAGGACAAGTTACTGTATCGTGCGATCAAAGCCGACAAGTTAAGTTCCATCATTTTTTACGGGCCGCCGGGGACAGGCAAGACAACACTCGCAAAGGTGATCGCGCACACGACGAGCGCCGAGTTCATGCAGATTAATGCAACATCCGCCGGCAAGAAAGATATGGAAGAAGTCATTACAGCGGCGAAGAATAATCAGGGAATGTACGGTAAGAAGACGATTCTTTTTATCGATGAGATTCACCGTTTCAACAAGGGACAGCAGGATTATCTGCTTCCGTATGTGGAGGACGGAACCATCATCCTGATCGGTGCAACGACCGAGAATCCGTATTTTGAAGTAAACGGCGCTTTGCTTTCAAGATCCGTGATCTTTGAACTGAAAAAATTATCAAAAGAGGATATCCGGACACTTCTTCTTCGGGCAATCAGCGATAAGGAAAAAGGCATGGGAGCTTATAATGCTGCCATCGATGATGATGCGCTTGAGTTTCTTGCGGATGTCAGTAACGGAGATGCCCGTGCGGCACTTACCGCGTTGGAACTTGGCGTGCTGACAACGGACCGCAGTGAGGACGGAATCATTCATATTACGATCGATGTTGCGAGTGAATGTATCCAGAAGAGAGTCATCTCGTATGACAAAAGCGGGGATAATCACTATGATACCGTATCTGCATTTATTAAAAGTATGAGAGGCTCCGATCCGGATGCAGCCGTGTATTATCTGGCAAGGATGCTTTATGCAGGAGAGGATGTCAAGTTTATTGCAAGGCGTATTATGATTCTGGCATCGGAAGATATCGGCAATGCGGATCCGATGGCTTTGACCGTGGCTGTATCCGCGGCACAGGCGGTAGAACGGATCGGAATGCCGGAGGCACAGATCATTTTGGCGCAGGCTGTCACTTATATGGCGAGTGCACCGAAGAGTAATTCGGCAGTGAATGCAATCAGCAGGGCAATGAATGTGGTCGGGCGGACAAAGACACCGCCGGTGCCGACGCATCTGCAGGATGCACATTACAAGTCGGCAGAAAAATTAGGGCATGGCCTTGGATATAAATATGCACACAATTACAAGAATCATTACGTGAAGCAGCAGTATCTGCCGGACGGACTGACCGATGAGGTATTTTATGAGCCGTCGGAGAACGGATACGAGGCAACGATTCGGGAATATTACAAGAAGATACACGAAGATCCGGATGAATAAATACCGGATAAAACGAAACGAAAACAACACATTTCTAATAAGTGGAATTAAAGGAGGAGCAACCATGAAATCTTATCAGGAGATGACAAGAGAGGAATTATTACAGGAAAAAGCACAGTTGGAAGCAGAGTATGCCAAGATCAAGGACATGGGACTTGCACTTGATATGTCCAGAGGAAAGCCTTCATCTGAGCAGCTTGATGTGTCCATGGGACTTTTGGATGCTGTAAATTCATCTTCTTCCGTAAAAGGTGAGAACGGAGTCGATCTGCGTAATTACGGCGGACTTGACGGAATCCCGGAAGCAAAGAAACTGATCGGCGACATGGTTGGTGCCAAGCCTGAGAATGTGATCGTATATGGTAATTCAAGCTTAAATATCATGTATGATCAGATCTCGCGTGCGGAGATCTTCGGAATCTGCGGAAATACACCTTGGAGCAAACTGGATAAAGTAAAATTCTTATGTCCGGTTCCGGGCTATGACCGTCACTTTGCAATCACGGAAGAGTTCGGTATCGAGATGATCAACATCCCAATGACCGAGGATGGACCGGATATGGATCTGGTTGAGAAGTATGTAAACAGTGATCCTGCTGTCAAGGGAATCTGGTGTGTCCCGAAATATTCGAATCCACAGGGTGTCGTATATTCCGACGAGACGGTTCGTCGTTTCGCAAACTTAAAGCCGGCTGCGCCTGACTTCAGAATCTTTTGGGATAATGCGTATGTCGTTCATCATCTGTATGAGGATCGCCAGGCTGAGATTTTAAATATTCTGGACGAATGTGAGAAAGCAGGAAATCCTGATATTGTATTCCAGTTCTGCTCGACAAGTAAGGTAAGTTTCCCGGGAGCGGGTATTGCGGCAATCTCTGCATCTGATGCTAACATTGCGGATATTAAGAAGCGTCTTGGCGTTCAGACGATCGGTCATGACAAGATCAATCAGTTGCGCCATGTTGTATTTTTCAAGAATATCGATGGAATCCGTGCGCATATGATGAAGCAGGCTGCCATCATCCGTCCGAAGTTTGAGCTGGTTGAGAATTTTTTAAATGAAGAGATCGCACCTCGCGGAATCGGAAGCTGGATTTCTCCGCTCGGTGGATACTTCTTTGGATTTGAAGCTTTAGAAGGATGTGCAAAGCAGATCGTTGCCAAATGCAAAGAGGCCGGTGTCGTGCTTACCGGTGCAGGATCCCCTTATCCGTACAAGAATGATCCAAAGGATTCGGTTATCCGTATCGCTCCGACCTATCCGTCTATGGAAGACTTAAATGAGGCAGCAAAGGTATTTGTGACGGTTGTTCGTATGGTTAGTGTTGAAAAATTGCTCGAAAAGTAGAAAAAATATAAGAATTCTTGAGAAAAAGTGTGAATCCTGTTGAGTTTTTCCTTTACGTGTCAGCATGGTTTTGCTATAATTTAACTATTGAATGATGTGTGGAGACACATAAATTGGATTATATGCGTGTGAAAGCAGGAGGTACGTTATGGGGCTTTTTGGTAAGAATTCAAAAGCTGAGGAAGCGGCAAAAAAAGAACAGCAGGAGATTCAGGAACTTCTCGCAATGGTAATGGAGAATGCACAGAACCTTGCAGAATCAATTGATAAAGTAAGTGAAAAATTACATTCTGCTACAGACAGTTCGGTAGCGATCTCATCCGGAATGCAACAGTTTTCAGCTACTATTCAGGAGATTACATCAAATATCACGGAAGTATCCAATGTTATGAATGACATGGAGAATTCCTTTAAGTCGATGAACGAAGAGGCACAGGAAGGTGCTGATTATGCACAGAACAGTAACAACAGTGCATATGAGATCATGAAGAAATCGGAAAATGAGAAGAGCGAAGTTGAAAAACGTGTCGATGAAGTCGAGAGTGTTCTTCTCGAGAAGATTGAACAGTCAAAGGAAGCGGAAAAGATTATGGCTCTTACGGCTGATATCCTTGAGATCGCAGATCAGACAAATCTGCTTGCATTAAATGCATCGATCGAGGCTGCCCGTGCAGGTGAAGCAGGACGCGGATTTGCAGTTGTTGCAGACGAGATTACGAAGCTTGCAGCAAGTTCAAGTGCTACTGCCAGCCAGATTAAAGAGATTTCGAATACCGTAATTACTGCTGTCAGCGATCTGGCAAATGAGGCGAACAACGTTGTTACTTTTATGAAGGAACGTACGATCGGAAGCTATACAGAGTTAGTCGAAGTTGGACGTAAGTATCAGGGCGATTCCAAGATTATGTTCGACAAGATGCAGGATTTTGCGCAAGTATCTGCGGCACTTCTCACACAGGTTGAGGATTCTAATAAGTCGGTTGAGGCAATCAGCCACGCAGCACAGGAAGCCGGCAACGGTGTTGGTGATCTTGCGGACAATGTAACAATGATCTCTGACAATATGGCTGATATCCAGGAAAATAATGATAACAATGATCGTTATGCAGATGATCTGATCGCAAAGATTCAGAGCCGTGTTCAGAAGGTCGAAGAATAAATTTATTTTGACAAATCCAGAAATATCAAGGTGTTCCTCGTGAGAGGAACACTTTTTTTGTAAAAGGGTATTTACAAATTCTAAAATTCATGTATTATATAAACTATCTTTTTTCAAACAGATGACAGGATGAAAGTAAATCTGTCAATGATCGGGGTGGCGTTCTGCCACATAATATCCCAACAGAAATAATGAAAACTAAATAATGAAAAACTTTTTATTTCAAATCAAAAAGCAGAAAGGAAAATCAGACTATGAAAGAAATTTTTCAGGAGTATGGTGGCGTATTGATTACCGTTGTGGCAATCCTTGCAGTCATTTTAGTTGTAGTAGCAGTTGTAGGAAAGGATGCGGGGGGACCGATCGGTTCGGCTTTTTCGAATCTGATCAGCTACTTTATCAAGCAGGCGAGCACGAATGGCGGATTTACGATCACACCATAAGGAGAGGCAATGGAACTTGGAAAAGAATATTTCGGGCCCTTTTGGAAATTTATTGCGAACGAAGAAATTACAGATGTCGATTATAACGGACGAGAGATATGGCTGACAAATATTTATAATGAGCGTTATCGGGTACATCAGGCATACGTACAGGAAAATATTTCTGCCGCTTTTATCGAACAGTTTACACAACGTATTGCCAATGTGGTCAGTCGACAGTTTAATAAACGCTATCCGGAGCTTGAGGCAGAGACCAGTGAACTTCGTGTGACAATTGTGCATGAGTCGGTAGCAAGATCCGGAAGAAGCATCAGTATTCGAAAGACACCGCCGATCATTCGTTTGTCAGCGGAGAAAGCAATACGGGAAAAGTTTTGTGAGGAGAAGGTTCTGTCGCTTCTGGTTAACTGTGTGAAGAGCCGAATGAATCTGATCTTCTGTGGAATGCCGGGGATTGGAAAGACGGAATGTATTAAGTTTTTTTCCCGGTATATTCCGGAAAATGAGCGTGTGATCACCATCGAGGATACCATGGAGATTCGCTATTCGGTGACAAATCCGGGGAAGGATTGTATTGAGATGCGGGTAAGTGAATTGTTTGATTATGCGGACGCAATCAAGGCAAGCCTGCGATTGAATCCCAAGTGGATCATGCTCTCAGAAGCAAGATCCAAGGAGGTAAAATACCTTTTACAAAGCTGGTCGACCGGTGTGTGCGGGATGACAACATTACATACGGATGACGTACATAATATTCCGGATCGTATTTTAAATATGCTGGAAAGCAGGGTGGATGCAGACCGGCTGGAGAATGATATCTATGAGGCAATGGATGTCGGGGTCCTTATACGAAAGCGGAAAAATGAGCAGAATGTGATATACCGGTATATTGATCAGGTATGCTTTTTCTTACGAGAGAATGGTGAAAACCGGATCGTAATGGTAGTCAGGGACGGACGGCTTCTTGACAATTGCATGCCGGATCTTATGAGACAACGGTTTGTTCGATCTTCGATTCAGGATCCTTTTGTATGTGAATCCGTACAAGTGTGCAAAACAGGCGGGGAGGTGGATTCGATATGATCTATGCAGGGGTTTTGGTTGGGATGTATACGCTGCATCTGATGTTAAAAATGCATTGGATCACAACGGGTATCGTTACCGTGTATATGCTGCTCCGCGTGCGGGAACATCGCAGATTGTATCGGCAATCCAATGAACAGAAATTAAGATTTGGTGAGGTTACGGATTATCTGGATACGGTACTGTATGCGTTCTTAAAAGAAGGAAAAGTGGAGACGGCCTTGGAGGATACGCAGGCGGCGCTGGTGGATGGACCAATGCGTGAGGCTGTAGCCGATGCGCTGGATCACATGCATATGACATTCGATGAGTCCAATGTTATGACGGATGCATTGCATTTCATTGAAAAGCAGTATCCGTGTCACAGAGTGAAAGCGGTACATGATTTTTTTATGCATGTGGAAAATTACGGAGGAGATGCGACGAAGCCGGTGGAATTGCTCCTGGCGGATAAGAATCAATGGCAGAAATGCATTCAGTTGGAACAGAAGCAGAGGAGAAAGATGTTTGCGGATATTGTCATGTCGATTGCGGCATCACTTATCATATGCTGCATTATCCTTTATCTTCCGGTTATGAACATTGACATCAGCAGTAACATAATCTCTCAGGTGCTGACAATTGTTGTTCTGATACTGGATGATATGATCCTGAGCCGTGCACAAAAGTATCTGGCGGTGGACTGGCTTGTGATTGACAATGAGGATGAAAAGCAACAAAGACAGAGACTGAAACGGTATATGGAATATGACCGGCATAAGGAAATCCGTCTCTCTTTTCTTCTTGCACTATTGGCGATGCTGGTTACGGTGGTGTGCCTTATACGAAATCGACAGGCGCTGGCAGCGATAGGAATGGTATTGGCCTTGATCATGGCAAATCAGCACCGCATTGGTCGAATGCTTTCCGTGAAGAATCTTAAGAAAAGCATTCAGAGAGCTTTCCCGGGATGGCTCATGGATATTATCCTGTTATTGCAAAGTGAAAATGTACAGGTAGCATTGACAAAGTCGCAGGAGAGTGTGCCGACAGTACTTGCGCATGAGGTAGAACATTTGGTTGACCGGATTGAAATGGAACCGGAGTCGGCAGAACCGTATCACAGATTTTTATGGGATTTTCAGATCCCGGAGGTGCATTCGGCAATGAGTATGCTCTATTCCATTTCTATGGGGAGCAGTAACCGTGCAGATCAGCAGATCAGTGAGCTGATCGGTCGCAATCTGGCAATGCTCGATGCTGCGGAGCGGGAGAGGCTCTCAAATCTGAGCAGTGGAATGTATTTGTTATTTCTGGCGCCGGTTATGACCGCTTCATTGAAGCTGGTTACTGATATGGCAATCTTTATGTTGACGTTTCTGATGAATGGTAATCTTGCCGTTATGAGCTGAGTGCACGATAGGAGGAAGAAAAATGAGTCAGATTGTAAAAGCATTTCTGGGTGTGTTTCTGACACTTTTTATGGCAGTTGTGGCACTTAGCGTATTGACGGCTTATATGGAAGTGATGAATGCACAGGATATGCAGGCGAGAATTGTAGACGAACTTGAAAACAGTGATTTTAACGCGGGCGTTATGAGAGAGTGCTTTCAAAAATGTGCAGATGCAGGGTATGAGTTGTCGGTTACGGTCTACGCAGAAGGTTCTGCGGTGTCTGTTTTTCACACAAAGAAGGAAGTCCCGGAAGCACTCGAGAATATTTCGGTTGCTAAAGTGGAAATGCATTTTCCGTTAAAAAGTGCATTCCTTGGAATGAATCAGGCACGATCCTTTGTCGGATACGCGAGATAGGAGGAAAATGAAGAATTTAATGGAAGAGTACGGAATCAGCATACTGATGCTTGTAATGGGGGCTGCCGTATTGGCTGGACTGGCACAGGCGCTGAATCTGATCGTGGGAGGGTAAGGCAATGAAAGAAATCATGGATGAATACGGGAGTATGTTTCTTGCGGTAACAGGCCTGATCCTGTTTTTGGGTACAATGAGTTCCGTGATGCTCTCACAGAGCGGTGTATTAATGAAGATGGTACAAGTTTGGATGTATGGAGGGGTATAAGCAATGAAAGAAGTTATGATGCAGTATGGGCAAAGTGCAGTTGCGGTTGTGGTTGCAGTATTATTGTTTGCCGTTATCGGTGTGACATCAGGAGTGAGTACAAAAGGCATCTATGCACAGACCGGACAGGTATTAAAGGCACAGACCGAGGCTGCGGTCTCCGGAAACGAAGAATTTGAACGGTACTGGAGGCTTCGATGAAAAATATTATTCTCGGCATGACCGGAGGAGCAATCGTTATCTATCTTATCGTGTTCTGCCTGAGTGTTTACAGTATTTCCGCACGTAAAAATGAGATGGAGAATTGCATTTCACAGGTGCTGGAGCAAAATCTTCTCAGTTACTATGGGGGCGAACGCAGTGATGCGGAAGTGAGAAGTGTCGTAACGCAGGATCTGATCGGTCGGTTGCAGGCGGATTCAAAGACAGTAATTGATGTACATACCTGTGATATGAGACAGGGAATTCTTGCAGCGACTATTCGGGAAGAATTTTTCCTGCCGATCGGAACAAGTAAGACGATCACATGCTCTAAAACGGTAATTGTAGAAGAAGAGGAAACCGAGATGACAACAGAAACAGAATCAGATGGGGAAAATGATGGAGAGTAGTCAAAACAGAAAGCAGTCAAAACAGATATCTCATGGCATGAGGAAAAGGAGAACCATATTGGTTGTAACCCTGGCACTCATTGTGCTTATCCTCTCTTTTGTATGTGGGGATGGATTAAGATATTATGGGAAAACAGATGTTGAACAGAGTTCAGAAAACAAAACTGAAAAGAGATCGGGACGCTGGATCTATTTTGGAAGTCATAAGAACAGAGAATTGAGTGATCAGGATGGAGCATATCTGGAAGAGAGTGTGAAAAAGTGGACGGAAAAACAACTGACGGATGACGAACTTGCAGAATGGATAACTCAGCGTATGAAAAAAAGTAATCAAAATGTGCAAACCGTAGGCGTGATGAGTAATCAGTTGTGTTTGTTTGATGGGGAAATGGATGTACCGGATTATGAAAAACGTTTGGCGGAATCGGATGGAATCTATGAGTTTGTCGGTTTGTATACCGAAGATCAGGTAAATGAGGAGGGAAAACTAATTTGCTATTATTGGGAAGCAGGAGCTCGATGAAAACAAAAAGAATCGTGCAGTTTGTAATTGCAATAACGATGATGATAGGGGCATTAAAAATCTCAGCACAGGAAGCGCAGGCAAGTGTCTGGGATAGCGCATATACATATTATAACTCCTATGGTAATTCAGTCGTATTTCGTCCGGTCACGTCAACGGATGGGATAATTTATTATGCGACAAAGGCAAGTAAGGCAACTACAAGCACAAAATTTCGGACACTGGGGTGGAAAGTTACGGTAAGGAATACGAGTGGGAGTACATTGCAGACACTTTATTTTAAACTTTCCGGATCTTATATGTATCAGGTAGATTCCGTAACCAAAGGCAACTATGAGTACAATTTATATGCACTTTCGTTGTATCAGATGAAAAGCCGAATGAATACAAGATCCGGTAACGCTTTGCAGGCAGGGAAAGCAGCCATTCAGTTAGATGCATGTATGGCGGTTGTGAAAAACGGGAGTGTTAAGGGCAGAATGAATGACAGTGGACCGGTATCCGGCAGTGTATATACTACATACAGCGGAATCGCCGGTGCGGCAAACTGGAGCAGTTCGGCACGACAATCATTATACAGTTATTTTAACAAGAACGTAGAGGGATTGTTTTTTCGGGTGAATGTTATAGCAGGGGAAGGAATTAAGTCAACGAGTGGAAGCGGAGTATATTGTTATGGGACATATGCAGAAGTAAATGCAGTGACCGACACCGGATATCAATTTGCAAATTGGAGCGGATTACTTCGAAGCAGTAAGATATGCGATGACTTTTTGGTCAATGAAGATGGTGTCTGCATAGCAAACGGAGAACCTAAGCTGCTTCGCATTTATTATCATCGCAATCAATCCTCGCAGGATAATACGGTGGATTATCAGGTGGTTCGATACAACAAGAGTGGAGCAAATTTGGAAGGATTCATTTGGAAAAAAGATGGTAAAGCTGCTTTGGGGTGGGCATTTGATCCGTCTGCGACAAGAGAAAAGTACAAATTGAATGCAAAAATCAGTGCAAAGTGGATTGATCAGTATGCACCGGAGGTCCATTTGTATGCAGTATGGGATTCAACGGATCCGAATCCGGGACCGCAGCCACCGACGCCACAACCGCCGATTCCGCAACCACCAACGCCGCAGCCACCAACGCCGCAGCCACCGACACAAGAGCCGCAGGAAAGCGGAAACAATGACGAAAAAACGACAACGAATAAGGTGATTCGTTGCCGTTTTATAAGCAGTAGGTATTTCGAAGATGAATATCAACGTCTGATCCCTCAGGATAGGGGCGGTTTGGCAGCCGATTCCGTATGGGCAACGGACATGACACATCGTCAGATCCTGCGTTATGCTTTGGGAAAAAATTAATGGTTCTCTTTTTCCGTGATCGTTTCCGGAAGTTTAATGTATACGCGTTCGATACGATTCTTATCCATGCGATCGATTCTAAGAAGTACATTGTCATCGGTGATGATAATCTCATTCTTTTCAGGCAGGTGACCTAAGAGACCGAGACAATACCCTCCGATCGTGTCATAATCGTTCGATTCGAAGGAATATCCGAGCGCATCGCTGACATCATCGAGGTTGGCAGAACCGAGGACATAGAACTCACGATCGCTGATCTGTGTAATATCATCCTCTTCATCGGCATCATACTCATCACGGATCTCACCGACAATTTCTTCAAGCAGATCTTCCAGTGTGATGAGTCCGGCAGTAACGCCATACTCATCTAAAACGATGGCAAGAGAAATCGAGGATTTGCGCATTTCGAGAAAAAGGTCCGCAGTATTCTTGTGCTCGTAGGTAAAATACGGATCGCGGAGCATCGAACGAACAGAAAAGGTTTCGTCGTCCTGTTCGAGCAGAAAATCCTTCATATTAATGATTCCGATAACATTGTCCGTTGTATCTTCATATACGGGAAGCCGAGTGAACATATCCTGACGGAAGACATCAAGAACTTCCTGATAGGTCGCATCGACCTGTACGAATGTCATATCGATACGTGGTACCATGATTTCTTTGGCTTCGGCATCACCGAAGTCGAAGAGATTATGGATCATGTTTCGTTCTTCGTTTTCAATGACTCCTGTTTCCTGACCGACATCTACGATGGTACGAAGTTCTTCTTCGGTCATCTGTTGGGAACCGTCTTTTGGGTTGATGCGAAGCAGGAAGAGAAGTCCCATAGACAGTTTGTTAATGATGAATATGACAGGAGTCAGTATTTTCATCAGTACATCGATAATGCCGGCAATCGCTAAAGCAATACTGTCTGCCTTAATGGTAGCCAGTGTCTTTGGGGTTACCTCTCCGAAGATCAGAATCAAAAACGTAAGGATACCGGTTGCGATACCTGCGCCGACATTTCCCAAATAATGGATTGCCAGAGAAGTCGCAAGAGAAGATGCGGACAAATTGACAATATTATTGCCGATCAGTATAGCGGAAAGCATCTTCCCGGAATCGTCAGTAACGCGCAGAACCCTGTCTGCTCGTTTGTTTCCGGATTCAGACAGGGTACGCATGCGTATTTTATTGACGGTGGTAAGGGCTGTCTCTGACGAAGAAAAGAACGCAGAGAGCAGCAGTAAAAGTATTAAAATAATAAGTTGTACTATGTCACCAGGGGTCAAAAAATTCACCTCATATTAAATAATTTCATGCATCAATTAGTGATCGTCAGTGCTATAATTTGGAGCCTCTTTTGTAATGTGAATATCATGCGGATGGCTCTCACGAAGAGATGCTGCGGATATTTTAACAAATTTTCCGTTCTCTTTCAAGGTCTCGATATCCGGGCAGCCACAGTATCCCATACCGGAACGGATACCACCGATCAGCTGGAATACAGTATCTTCAAGTGTTCCCTTGTATGCAACACGACCTTCGACACCTTCAGGAACAAGCTTCTTTGCACCTTCCTGGAAATAGCGGTCCTTGCTTCCGTTCTCCATAGCGGCGATAGAACCCATTCCACGGTATACTTTATATTTTCTGCCCTGGAATAATTCGAATGTACCAGGAGCTTCGTCACATCCTGCAAACATGGAACCCATCATACATACATTGGCTCCGGCTGCAAGCGCTTTCGTCATATCTCCGGAGTATTTGATTCCACCATCAGCAATAACCGGAATGCCATATTCCTTAGCAACTTCGTAGCAGTCCATGATTGCAGAAATCTGTGGAACACCGATACCTGCAACGACACGGGTTGTACAGATGGATCCAGGTCCGATACCAACTTTGACGGCATCTGCACCGGCTTCAATGAGAGCCTTTGCGGCAGCGCCTGTTGCAATATTACCGGCGATAACCTGTAAATCCGGGTAAGTAGCTTTGATTTTCTTGACAGCTTCTAAGATATTCTTGGAATGTCCGTGTGCAGAGTCAACAACGATCACGTCAACGTGAGCTTTTACCAGGGCATCAACACGATCCATCATATTGCCTGTGATACCGACACCGGCACCGCAGAGAAGACGTCCCTGCTCATCTTTAGCGGAGAGCGGATACTTGATCTGCTTCTCGATATCTTTGATTGTAATAAGTCCCTTGAGATTGAAATCTTTGTCTACGATTGGAAGTTTCTCTTTTCTTGCTTTGGCAAGAATACTCTTTGCTTCCTCCAATGTGATTCCTTCCGGAGCAGTGATCAATCCTTCGGAAGTCATGGATTCACTGATCTTTTTCGTGAAGTCTGTTTCGAATTTCAGATCACGATTGGTAATGATTCCAACGAGACGTCCGTTTTCTGTAATCGGGACACCGGAGATACGGAATTTAGCCATAAGATTGTCTGCATCCTGTAATGTATGCTCAGGAGATAAGAAAAATGGATCGGTAATGACTCCGTTCTCGGAACGCTTTACCTTATCGACCTCTTCCGCCTGTGCCTCAATAGACATATTTTTGTGAATAATTCCGATGCCACCCTGTCTTGCCATTGCAATTGCCATCTTGGATTCTGTAACAGTGTCCATTGCAGCACTCATCATAGGAATGTTTAAAATGATCTTCTTGGTAAGATGTGTCGTCAGATCGATCATGTTCGGTGTAACCTCAGAATACTGAGGTACCAGAAGAACGTCGTCAAATGTAATCCCTTCGCCGATAATAGTACCCATTTTCTAATTTCCTCACTTTCTTCTTTTTTGTAAACTCAAACTTTTTAGAATAATTGTATATACGATAGCAAAATAATCTGGGAGTGTCAAGGGATGAAGGGTGCATTATTACTTATAAAACAACGCAGTTTTTCTAATAAATAAAATAATTCACAAACAGAGATGCTTGTGCTATAATTTGCTTGGTTAAAACAAAATTGAATGACATATTATAAGGAAGGGCAAGGGAGCCACACAGAGGGACTTTCTATGCCCATTTTTTGAAATGCGTCGGTTTTATAACATCTGACATGCAGCATCAGTCAAGGAAAAGGAGAAAAAGATGCAGTTCAGACCATGTATCGATATCCACAACGGTAAGGTGAAACAGATTGTGGGAAGTTCTCTGCAGGACCGTGGAAGTCTTGCAACAGAGAATTTTGTATCCGAGCAGGATGCGGCGTTTTACGCAGATCTGTATAAGAGGCAGGGGATTACAGGAGGTCATATCATTCTGCTCAATCCGCAGGGGAGCGAGTATTATGAGGCTACAAAGCAGCAGGCGATAGATGCGTTAAATGCTTATCCGGGAGGGCTTCAGGTTGGAGGCGGAATTACTGCGGATAATGCGGGCGGGTTTATTCGTGCGGGAGCAAGTGCGGTAATCGTTACTTCTTATGTGTTTAAAGACGGAAGAGTGAATTACGAGAATCTTGATAAAATTTATCAGACAGTAGGGAAGGAACATCTGGTGCTGGACCTGTCGTGCCGTTACCGCGAGATGCCGGATGACCGGAGTGGCTATTATATTGTGACAGACCGCTGGCAGAAGTATACGAATGAGCGGATGACGGAAGAACTGCTTGAGAAGTTGTCGGCGTATTGTTGTGAATTTCTTGTCCATGCGGTGGATGTGGAAGGTAAAGCAAACGGAATTGAGGAGCCGCTTGCAAAACTGCTTGGAGACTGGGCAAAGATTCCAATCACTTATGCGGGAGGAGTTCACAGTTTCGAGGATCTTGAGAAACTTGCAAAACTCGGACACAACAGGCTGAATGTTACAATCGGGAGTGCACTTGATCTGTTTGGAGGACCGATGACCTATGAACAGGTAATTCATTATATAAAGGAGAGAGAATGATGAGTAAATATACCAAAGAAGATATTTTTCAAATGGTGGAAGAGGAAGATGTTGAATTTATCCGTCTGCAGTTTACGGATATATTCGGTACACTGAAAAATGTTGCCATTACAGCAAGCCAGCTGGAGAAAGCGTTAAACAACAAATGCATGTTTGACGGATCTTCCATAGAGGGATTTGTTCGCATCGAAGAGTCGGATATGTATCTGTATCCGGATCTTGACACATTTACAATTTTCCCATGGAGACCGCAGCAGGGGAAGGTTGCTCGTATCATCTGTGACGTATATTGTGCAGATGGGACTCCGTTTGAGGGAGATCCTCGTTACATCTTAAAGCGACAGATCGGGAAAGCAGCAGAGATGGGATATACGTTCAATGTGGGACCGGAATGTGAGTTCTTCTTATTCCATCAGGATGAGAATGGGCAGCCGACCACGATTACGCACGAGAAGGCAGGATACTTTGATCTTGGTCCGGTGGATCTCGGTGAGAACGCAAGACGTGACATGGTGCTGACACTTGAAGATATGGGATTTGAGATCGAGGCGTCCCATCATGAGGTTGCACCTGCGCAGCATGAGATCGACTTCAAATATGATGAAGCGATGAATACGGCGGACAATATCATGACATTTAAGCTTGCCGTCAAGACAATCGCTAAGAGACATGGACTGTTTGCAAGTTTCATGCCAAAGCCTAAGTTTGGAATTAATGGTTCCGGCATGCATATCAACATGTCATTATCCAAAGACGGAAAAAATATTTTTGATGATGTAAACGGAGAATTGGGACTGAGTAAAGAAGCGTACTATTTTATCGGTGGAATCATCAAACATATGAAGGCGATTACCGTAATCATGAATCCGCTTGTTAATTCCTATAAGCGTCTGGTTCCGGGTTATGAGGCACCATGCTATATTGCATGGTCTGCAACAAACAGAAGCCCTCTGATCCGTATTCCGGCAAGCAGAGGGCAGGAAACAAGAGTGGAGCTGCGTAATCCGGATCCGGCAGCAAATCCGTATCTGGCACTTGCGGTATGTCTTGCCGCAGGACTGGATGGAATAAAGAAAGAGATTGAGCCGCCGGCAGAAGTACCGGAGAATATCTATGAACTGGATGACGATGAGAGAGAAAGCAGAGGCATTGAATCTCTGCCGGCAGATCTGCATGATGCAATCGGTGAATTAAAAAAGGATGCATTCATTCAGGAAGTATTGGGACAGCATATCACAAACAAATATATCGAGGCGAAGGAAGCAGAGTGGATGCAGTACCGTACGCAGGTTACCGGTTGGGAAATCGAAGAATATCTGTATAAGATATAGAGATGATTTCAAAGATTAGGTGACAATGCAGTGAGTAACATAGTAATTGCGTTTCCTAAGAAGGAGACGGTCCAAAATATCAAAAAAATTTTATCACAGAGCGGTTACAGTGTGCAGGCGGTGTGCACAACGGGAGCACAGGCTTTAGCGAGTGCAAACAATCTGGAAAACGGAATTTTAATCTCTGGAAGTCGATTTATTGATATGATGTATATGGAAATCCATGATTATCTGCCGCCGGAGTTTCAGATGCTTTTGATTGCTTCACCGGCTTCCATACAGGAGCGTGAAGTGGAGAACCTGGTCTGTCTTGCATTACCGATGAAGGTACATGAACTTCTGCAGACACTTGAGATGATGGAAGGCGAGATCCATCGCAGACGCAAGAAAATGCGGAGAATGCCGAAGCAAAGATCCGAGGAAGACCGTCAGGTGATCGAGAATGCAAAGGCACTTCTTATGGAACGAAACAAGTTCTCAGAGGAAGAGGCCCATCGGTACATACAGAAGCGGAGTATGGAGAATGGAACCGGTCTGGTGGAGGTCTCGCAGATGATCCTAAGTCTGATGAGGGAAGGTTAGTTTGCAGCCTTGGAAGTAACCCGGACTTTACAGTGATGTGATAAAATGCTAAACTGTATCTGTTTGGGATTAGTGCAATCTAACAGGCACGAGCGCAAACAGTGAAAGAAGTTCATAAATAATAAGAATCAAATAAAGAAAGAGAGGAACAACATGTTTCAGATTAACGATAATTATCAGAAATTGCCGGGCAGTTATCTGTTCAGCACAATCGGCAAGAAAGTAAGTGCGTATCAGGCTGCAAATCTTGACAAGAATATCATCCGTCTCGGCATCGGAGATGTGACCCAGCCACTTGCGCCGGCAATCATCGAGGCAATGCACAAGGCGGTTGATGAGATGGGACATGCAGAGACATTTCGTGGCTATGCGCCTGATCTGGGATATGAGTTCTTACGTAAAGCAATCGTAGAAAACGATTATAAGGCAAGAGGCTGTCAGGTTGAAATCGATGAGGTATTCATTTCAGACGGTGCCAAGAGTGATTCGGGAAATATTCAGGAAATCTTCGGTGCGGACAATCGTATCGCAGTATGTGATCCGGTCTATCCTGTATATGTAGACTCCAATGTTATGGCAGGAAGAACCGGTACATATGATAAGGCAACCGAGACATGGAGTAATGTCATCTATATGCCTTGTACCGCTGCAAACAATTTTGTTCCGGAATTTCCGAAGGAGACTCCGGATATGATCTATCTGTGTCTGCCGAACAACCCGACCGGAACAACGCTCACAAAGGATCAGCTACAGGAGTGGGTTGATTACGCAAACAAAGTTGGCGCAGTTATTATCTATGATGCTGCTTATGAAGCATACATCAGTGAGGATAATGTTGCACATTCTATCTATGAGTGCAAAGGTGCAAGAACTTGTGCAATCGAACTTCGAAGCTTCTCTAAGAATGCCGGATTTACCGGAGTGCGTCTTGGATTTACTGTTGTTCCGAAGGACTTAAAGTGCGGTGATGTATCACTGAACGCTATGTGGGCAAGAAGACACGGAACCAAGTTCAATGGTGCTCCGTACATTGTACAGAGAGCAGGTGAAGCGGTATATTCCGATGCCGGTAAGGCTCAGCTTAAGGAGCAGGTTGCTTATTATATGCAGAATGCAAAGACAATTAAGGAAGGTCTGAAAGAAGCCGGTTATACCGTATTCGGTGGTGTGAATGCCCCATATATCTGGTTAAAGACTCCGGATAACATGACATCCTGGGAGTTCTTTGATTACTTATTGGAGAAGGCCAATGTAGTAGGTACACCGGGATCAGGATTCGGACCAAGCGGAGAGGGATACTTCCGATTGACTGCTTTTGGTAACCATGAGAATACCGTTAAGGCATTAGAGAGAATCAAAGCTCTGTAGAGTATTTGAAACAAATTCGCAAAAAGGCTAAAGATTTACGGAAGCTTGTCGATATAGATATCAGTAGTAGGCAGTGATATGGATTTAAACGGATTTAGATTCAGCATTGATTCAAGGAGGAGATTATGAGCGTAGCAAATATAGCGTCACAGACTCAGGTATATGATTCTTACAATGCGCAGAATGCAGCCAAGACATCGGATACTGCGAAGAAAGAAGATGCCGCAAAGAAGAGTGAGGTTGCCAAGAACGCGGATGCAAAGAATGATGGTGTTGTATATGATAAGAGCAATGAGACGTCCGATTCTTCCAAGAAGGCAACTTATTCTGTCAACAAGATGAGTGCGGATGATCGCGCCGCTTTGGTAAAGCAGCTTAAAGCCGATCAGGAATCGCGTCAGCAGCAGTTGACAAGCCTTGTTCAGCAGATGATGACAAAGCAGGCAACCACATATACAAACGCAAACGATATGTGGAAGTTCCTTGCGAAGGGTGACTTTACCGTTGATGCGCAGACAAAGCTGCAGGCACAGAAGGATATCGCAGAGGATGGATACTACGGAGTGCAGCAGACTGCGGATCGTTTGTTTGATTTTGCAAGCGCTTTGGCCGGCGATGATGTGGACAAGATGAAGAAGATGCAGACTGCGATGCAGAAAGGTTTTGATCAGGCGACAAAGGCCTGGGGACAGAAGCTTCCTGACATCAGCCAGAAAACTATGGATGCTGCAAATAAGAAGTTTGAAGAGTACTATAAGTCAAAGAACAGTGCATCAACAAACAACACGTCGACATCTGAGACAGAAGCGTAAAAGAAAGAGATACGAGCCCGGTTTTATGACCGGGCTCTATTTGTATCAATAGAAATGAGGACAAAATAAAGATTATGAAATATGATTTTGACAAACAGGTAAACAGAAGAGGAACCGGATCCTTAAAGTGGGATGTGCCGGAGAATGAACTGCCGATGTGGGTGGCTGATATGGATTTTGAGACGGTGCCACAGGTAAAGGAAGCGTTAGCTGCCCGTGTGGCACAGGGAATCTATGGATATTCGATTCTTCCGGATGAGTGGAGCAGATCCTATGTTGACTGGTGGAAAAAGCGTCACGGACTGGACCTAGATCCGGAGAAACTGATCTTCGTGACCGGAATCGTTCCGGCAATCTCGAGTGCAGTGCGTAAGCTTACGACACCGGCAGAGAATGTTCTCGTACAGACACCGACCTACAATATCTTTTTTAATTCTATCTACAATAATGGCAGAAACATAGTAGAGAATAAACTTCTCTATGATGGGGAGCGTTACCGTGTGGATTGGGGAAAGCTCGAGGAGCAGCTTTCGGATCCGCAGACGACGCTCATGATCTTGTGCAATCCGCACAACCCGATCGGTAAGATCTGGGATAAAGAGACGCTTACAAGAGTTGGTGAACTATGTTCAAAATATGATGTTACCGTACTTTCCGATGAAATCCATTGTGACCTGACGGCACCGGGCAGAGAGTATGTTCCGTTCGCATCGGTCAATGAAACCTGCCGCAATATCAGTGTGACATGTATTGCTCCGACAAAAACCTTCAATCTGGCAGGCCTTCAGACGGCAGCTGTCTATGCTGAAAATCGAGTGTTACACCATAAGATGTGGAGGAGACTCAACACGGATGAGGTGGCGGAGCCGAACGCTTTTGCCGTGTGTGCGACCGTGGCTGCCTTTACCTATGGAGAAGAGTGGCTGGATCAGCTCCGCGAATATATTGAAGGCAACAAACAGTATGTGACGAAATATATCAAGAAAGAAATCCCGCAGATGAAGGTCGTAAACTCGGAAGCGACTTATCTGATGTGGCTGGATATCTCGTCACTGACGACGGATTCGGATGCAATGTACGCCTTTATCCGTAAGACAAGCGGCCTCTATCTTGCCTCGGGACGCGAGTACGGCAGCAACGGCGACGGATTTCTGCGCCTGAATGTGGCAACGAACCGCGCCAATGTGGAAGACGGCATGCGGCGGCTGAAAAAGAGTGTGGAGGCTTATGTAAAGTAAATATAGACAGGAAGAAGATGCGGTGGCTTTCGGCCATCGCATTTTTGACGCTCCGTCAAGAGAGGAAGGAACTTCATCAAATCTTAATACGTTTCCTCATTGGAAATTCATAAGAAAACCGCTACAATGTATGTATGATTAATCATGAATACGAGGTGGCGGTTTAATTATGTATCATATTTTAGTTTGTGACGATGAAAAGGATATTGTAACGGCTTTGGGAATCTACCTAAAGAGTGATGGTTATCAGGTTTACGAAGCGTATAACGGAAAAGAGGCATTGGACATCATAAGAAGCAAGGAAATCCATCTGGTACTGATGGACATCATGATGCCGGAGATGGACGGCATTGAGGCGATGGTCAAGATCCGCGAGATCTCGAATGTGCCGGTGATCCTTCTGACGGCCAAAAGCGAGGACACAGACAAGGTACTCGGTCTTACGGTCGGAGCGGATGATTATATTACAAAGCCTTTTAACCCGGTCGAGCTGCAGGCACGCGTGAAGTCGCAGCTGCGCAGATACATGCAGCTTGGAAGCGGGCAGGTACAGCCGAGCCGGATTACGATCGGCGGAATTGAATTGGATGATAAGTCAAAAGAAGTCTTTTTGGATGGTGAAAAAGTCAATCTGACGAGAACGGAGTATGACATCCTGAAATTGCTCATGGAGCATCCGGGAGAGGTATTTTCGCCGAATCAGATCTATGAGACGGTATGGAAGGACAGTCCGTACGGAATCGAAAATACGGTCGCGGTACATATCCGTCATCTGCGGGAAAAATTAGAGTACAATCCTGCGGAGCCGCGTTATCTGAAAGTCGTCTGGGGACGCGGATATAAAATGGAGGAAACGTAATGGAAGAGTTAAGAAAACAGACATGGGCGAAAGTTGTGGCGATGCTGCTTGCCATCATCAGTGGCTTTGTGCTCGCGGTGACGGCAGTGGCGGCTGTCCTGTTCGGAACAGTACCGGAAATGCAGATCAAGCAGTCGGAACTGGAAAAAGCGATGCAGAAGCAGCTTCTGGAAGGGTATGGAAACTATCTGCTGCAGGATAGCGGCGCATTTGCGGATCAGATGAGCAGTGACGGATCGCAGGAGACCCAAAACAACATTGACTGGAGCAGCCTGGATGGTGGAAATATCCGCTATTCCGTGGTATTGGAATCAACGGATGGAAGCGAGAAAAAAATATTATATACCAATGATGCATCGTTTGACACCGATTCGGCGCTGACCACTGTGAAGGTACCGGCCCAAAGCTATGTGGAAAATAAGATCATGCAGCCTTCCATGTGGTCGCTTCTGTTTGGATATGCAAATCAGGACTGGTACTGGACGGAGCAATGGAGAACGCGTCAGGTACAGAAGATCGTCTATGATAAAGAAGACGGTATGTTCTATGGCCAGGGTGCCACCGGTAATTATTATACGATGAATACATTCTACTGTTACGGGACGGGGGAAACCGCTTCGGATATGTCGGATGACTCCTTTTCCCGCGAAGAAGGTGAGAATGGAGAGGCTTATTACACACAGGATACCACCGGAAAACGGTTGGACGAGAAAACGATCGAACTGTGGATGAAGCAGAATAATGTGCTCCTGTTTGATTCGTATGAGGCTTCTTTTCAGGATGCCGGTCTATCGATCATTGAGACGGTTGACCGTATTCCGGATGAGAAGAAACTGGTTCTGGAGAAAGAGTATCATCTGCATCGTGACGGAACCTTTGAATATGACGCAACATCCTTAAAAGGAAAGCAGATTGAAGAGTATACGGTCTATCTGTCCGTTATGGATCCGCTGATTAAGAAAACGACACTGAAAAACGGCACAAAAGACTACCTGAACACCGTTCATCCGTTGATAAGCCGCTTTTGTGTATTTCGTCAGACATCGGGAATCTGGGTCGTGATATCGGCAATGATCTTTCTGGCCTGCCTGGTATTTCTGATGCAGGCAGCGGGAAGAAGAAAGACGGATGATGAGATTCACCTTACCTGGGTGGATAAGATTCCATACGGAATTCTTTTATGCATGGTCGGACTGATTGATATGGGATGCATCGCTCTTGTTATGTTATGTATGGATGCGTTCATCTCTATGTATATAACATTAGGGTTTGGCGTTGCTTTGATGCTCCTTCTGACCGCAGCTGCAGAGTATCTGGTGCTTCTTGTGCTTACCAGTACGGCGGTTCGTGTGAAAATGAAAAAGTTCTGGTATTATACCGTCTGCCATCAGATATGCAGACCGTTTCACTGGTTGGTGGCAAAGATCCGTGAGAATACAGCACTTTCCGTCCGGGTTGGCACTGCAGTCATGGTACTGACGCTGCTGCAGCTATTCGTAATCGGGGCAACCGATTATGATACCGGAGTGGAGATTTCCCTATTCTTCTTATATAAATTAGTGGAGATTCCGTTTGTGTTCAAGATTGCTTTCCAGCTAAAGAAGATTTTTGATGCCGGAAATCGTATGGTACAGGGTGATTACAGTCAGCCAATCAACACAAAGAAGATGATTGGTTCATTCAAGACACATGCGGATCATTTAAACAATCTCGGACAGGGAATCTCCCGTGCCGTGGATGAGCAGATGAAGAGCGAGCGTTTCAAGACGGAACTCATCACGAATGTATCGCATGACATCAAGACACCGCTGACATCTATTATCAATTATGTGGATCTCATGGAAAAAGAAGAGATCGACAATCCGAAGGTGCAGGAGTATTTGGAGGTGCTCGATCGTCAATCTGCACGGCTCAAGAAACTGATCGAGGATCTGATGGAGGCGTCCAAGGCATCGACCGGCAATATTAAGGTGGAACTGGAAGAATGTGATGCAACTGTCATGCTGACGCAGGTGGTCGGCGAGTTTGAGGATCGTGCGAAAAAGAATGACCTTGATATTGTCGTAAGCAGCCCGGAACCTCCGGCCAATATTATGGCGGACGGAAGGCATCTGTGGCGCGTGATCGACAACCTGATGAGCAACATCTGCAAGTATGCACAGCCGGGAACCAGAGTGTACATTGATTTGGAAAAATATAACGGAATGGTGATTATGACTTTCCGCAACACATCCAGATACCAGTTAAACATTTCAAGCGAAGAATTAATGGAGCGGTTCGTGCGTGGAGATAGCTCGCGAAATACAGAAGGAAGCGGGCTCGGTCTCTCGATCGCCCAAAGCCTGACCGCATTGATGGGAGGTAATTTCGCGATCCAGATCGATGGAGATCTGTTTAAGGCAATCTTAAGCTTTGACGAATGTGAATAGTATTTCTTGTTTTTTATGGGTAAGTTGCTATAATGTCTATGTTAAACACATAAATATTATCGGAGGAATTTATTCGTGAAGATTATCATTGCCGGCGATGGAAAGCAGATTTTTACGATGCGGGATGTGTATTCCCTGTCACTGATGGTCAATCCGGAGAAGCAGGCGGCAAGAGAGATCGAGCGTCTGATCAAGTACCCGGGATTTTTACAGAGAGATACCTTTGCCAAAAGCCGTGTGGAGGCGGACGAATCGGCTACTATTTGGCGGAGCGTCTTGCGAGGAATGGCGTTACCGTACAGCTGATCGAACAGGATGAGGATCGCTGCGTGGAGTTGTCTGACAAGCTTCCGAAAGAATTATGCTGCAATAATATCGTGCGTTATGTGCGTGCAATGCAAAATACGGCAGGTGCGGCGCTGACACTTCATAATATTGCGGAGGGGCAGGCAGAAGCATTAGAGTTTGTTGTGGATGAGAAGACTCGTTATATCGGTACTCCGCTCCGCGATATGAAGACGAAGGCGAATGTCCTGATTGTTTGTATCAGTCACGGAAGCAAGACGGAGATTTCGAATTTCTTAGATGCATTATTTGAGATCGTATCCGGATTTACAACGACCGGAGCTTCCGTTTTATCGAATGTGGAAGGCTTGTCCAAAGGCATACTTTACTGGCGGAGCTTCAGTCATTGGTTAGGTGGAATGGGTGTACTTGTATTCCTTCTGGCTGTGGGCGAAAGGGGCGACAAGGGAAGCGGCTTTACGCTGCATTTTCTGCGCGCGGAGAGCCCGGGACCGACCTGTAATTTTGGCATCTTCTCATGGTTCTCGAAGCTGATTCTGATCTTTGATATGCTTGCGGGACGTCTGGAGATCTTTCCGATGCTGATCCTTGTAAACCGAAGCACATGGAGACGCCGCTAATCAACATAATAATTATTTGGCGAAGCACTTTAAGTTTTCTTAGAGTGCTTTTGTGTTTTAGGGACGGCAGCTAAGATGCGGCTCTTGTTTGATCTGTGCAGATATGGTATCTTTTATGGTAGATTGCAACTGCCTCAAGGCGTTGATCATTCGAATGAGGAAGAAACTTCAGAATCTATCCACCGTGTGGAAACAGATTACGGAAAGGAAGAAAACGTGGGAATTGTCTATCTGGTAGGAGCGGGACCGGGAGATCCGGGACTGATTACGCAAAAAGGCATGCAGCTGATAAAGAAAGCAGACTGCATCATATATGACCGCCTCGCAGCACCGGAACTGCTGGCATATGCAAGAGAGGACTGCGAATGTATCTATGTCGGCAAAGCAGACCGGCATCATACATTGCCGCAGGAAGAAATCAATGCACTTCTTGTGAAGAAGGCAAAGGAATATGCCTGCGTTGTTCGTCTCAAGGGTGGCGATGTCTATGTCTTCGGGCGCGGCGGAGAGGAGGGCATGTTCCTTCGGGAGCATGGTATCTCATTTGTCATCGTTCCGGGGGTAACATCGGCGATTGCGGGAGCGGCATATGCAGGAATTCCGGTCACACACCGGGGAGTAGCTACCTCATTTCGCGTGATTACGGCTCACAACCGGCATGATGAGACAACGGATATCGACTTTGCAACGATGCTGGATCCAACGGAGACACTGGTTTTTTTGATGGGGCTTGGCAAAGTCGCAGAGATTGCGGAGGGACTTCTTACAGCGGGACGCAATCCTATGACAGCCGTTGCGGTCATCTCACATGCAACAACGCCGCAGCAGAAAACCTGCATCGGAAACCTGACGAACATTGCGGATCGCGTCACGGAGGCCAGACTTACCTCCCCGGCAATCATCGTGGTCGGCAATGTGGTTGCACTCCGTGAAAAATTGAATTTCTTCGAAAAACAGCCTTTGTGGGGAGAACATTACCTTGTTTCGAAGATCGGAAGCGAACCGTCAAAACTGGCGGATCTGTTGCGCGGCAAAGGTGCATATGTCAAGGAATTACAGCTTGGCCGCATCGAGTGGATTCCTTCGTTGTACCGGCGGGAAGAACTGGATTCTGTGGATCTGATCCTTTTTACGAGCAGGCATGGGGTCACCTGTTTTATGAAGAATCTGTTCGCATCGAAGCTTGATGTACGTGCATTATCCCATGTGAAGCTGATCGTGATCGGGGAAAAGACGGCAAAGAAACTGGGCGAATACGGACTTTGCGCTGATTTCGTACCGGAACACTACAACAGTGAAAGTCTTGCGTCTGAACTGACGACATATATTAATATGAATTACGGCAATGATCCGTTCCGCAACATTACGATGTGGCATCCAACAGCTAAGAACGCAGATGAGTCTCTTGCGGATGCCCTGGTTTCCATTTGCAGCTACGGTCGCATGAATGTATACGAGAACGTGGAAGTTCCGCTATCCGATGACTGGATGGATGAAGATACCTCTTACGATGGAATCCTCTTTACCTGTGCATCCTCGGTGGAGCGCTTCTTATCAAGTGAAACTCGTCGAGACTGGCTTTACGGAAAACGAAAGATGGATGTCTGCGCCATCGGACCGAAGTGCCGGCAGAAATTGGAATCCTTCGGAATCCTTGATACGGTGGAATCTTCTGCAAGTACCTACGAGGCTATGGTGCATACATTACTTTCACGCCACCATCTCACCTCATTGTAGTGTATCATTTTCGGTGATTTTCGGGGCGCTTGCGGGCAGTTCTCTGCCTGTCCGTTTGCCCCGATTACGAAATGCGTAGCATGGTTTACCGAACCGGGTATCCGCTCTACCTCACTTGGAAACCAGTGAATTTTTATCGCAGATTCACAGGTCTTCGGTAAACTCTAGTTATCCAGAATTGGGAATTTTCCGCATTGTGCGTTTCCCTTTTTCTATGATTTATGTCCGCCAAAGTTTGGACAATTCCGAAGGCGGCTGTTCGCCGAGACACAGACTGCGTCCGAGTGATTTTGTGTCTGCCTTAATGGACGTTCGAAGGAAACGTGCCGCCGCTGGACCACATGTTTGTGAGCAACACAGCATGGTGGCGTTCCAATAAACACGAAGCGAGTTTGGTCGCGGCGGCTCATAGCGACTTCCTGAGGACGTCCATTTAGGCAGACTAAAAATCGCGAGCGCATCTGTGTCCGGCGGACACCGCCACGGAATGGTTCAAACGTTGTCGTACACAAAAATTAAGGGAAACGCACACCGCTGGAAAATTCAGCAATTCTGTCGAAAACCGAGTTTACCGAAGACCTGTGCCCCCTGCGATTTGAACATTCTCCGGTTTGAATCCTTTGAGCGGATACCCGGTTTGGCAAACCATCGCTTTTCAGTTGGATATCAGGGGCAAACGGATAGAAAAAGAACTGCCCCGCAAGCGGGCGAAAGTGATAGAAAATGATAGAGGTAAAGGAGGTGAGAGTGTGGCGTACGCGAATGTGATCGTAGACATCTCGTTGGATAAATTGGATAAGACATTTCAGTATCGGATTCCGGAAGGAATGGAAGAATTGATACAGCCGGGCGTGCAGGTCGACATTCCGTTTGGAAGCCGCACTCTGACCGGTTACGTCATCGAAGTCACGGACGAGGCAGAATTTGATGTCGCGAAAATAAAGGAATTGATCGGTGTTCATAAAGGAAGTGTGAAGGTAGAGTCACAACTGATCGCCTTAGCGGGATGGATGCGGAAGAATTACGGGTCGACCATGAATCAGGCATTAAAGACCGTGCTTCCGATCAAGAAGCAGACGAAGCAGATCGAAAAGAGAAAACTTACGCTTGCCATTCCAAAGGACGAGGCGATTCAGAAACTGGCGCTTTTTGAGGCGAAACATTATACGGCGAAGGCGAGACTGCTGCGCGAACTGATTGCAGAAGGGCAGATTGATTATGCAATCGTGACGCAAAAACTGAACGTGTCGGCAGCAACGATAAAAGGATTGTCGGAGCAGGGAATTATTGTCATCGAAACGTCGACAAGTTACCGCAATCCGGTGTCGCATCTGTCGCAGAACGATCATCTGCTGAAATTGAACACGGAGCAGCAGAGAGTGGTCGATGAAGTCGTAAGCGACTGGGATAGTGGAAAAAGGCAGACGTATCTGCTCAAAGGCGTGACCGGAAGCGGCAAGACGGAAGTGTATATGGAATTGATCGCGCATGTGCTTGCCGAAGGAAAACAGGTGATCGTGCTGATTCCGGAGATTGCGCTTACATATCAGACTGTGATGCGTTTCTATAATCGGTTCGGGAACCGTGTATCGATCATGAACTCAAGGCTTTCACAGGGGGAGCGATACGATCAGTTCGAGCGTGCAAAGTCTGGAGATATCGATATTATGATCGGGCCGCGCTCGGCACTTTTTACCCCGTTTGATCGGCTGGGACTGATCATTATCGATGAGGAGCATGAGACTTCCTATAAGAGTGAGAATGCACCGCGCTACCATGCAAGAGAAGTGGCGATCGAGCGGGCGAGAGTCAACCATGCGAGCGTTGTGCTCGGATCGGCGACACCGTCCGTGGAAAGTTATTATCAGGCAAAATGCGGAAATTACAAATTATTGGAATTAAAGAAACGTGTGGCGGACAAGGAACTTCCAACATGTGAAGTCATAGATTTAAGAGAGGAATTGCGGGAAGGAAATCGCTCCATCCTTAGCACAAGGCTGCAGGAATTGATGGAAGAAAGGCTGGAAAAAGGCGAACAGACCATGCTTTTTCTCAATCGAAGAGGCGTATCCGGATTTATTTCATGCAGAGCTTGCGGATATGTGGTAAAATGTCCTCATTGCGATGTATCACTCAGTCAGCATGCCGGTGGCAGGATGGTCTGCCACTATTGCGGATATGAGGAACCGCAGCCGAAGGTGTGCCCATCATGCGGCAGTAAATATCTCGGTGGATTTAAGGCGGGAACGCAGAAAATCGAAGCTTTGGTGAAGCAGAGATTCCCACAGGCGCGGGTACTGCGTATGGATTATGATACGACGAGAACGAAAGATTCCTATGAGAAGATCCTGCAGGCATTTGCCAATCAGGAGGCGGATATCCTGATCGGAACACAGATGATCGTCAAGGGACATGATTTCCCGAATGTGACACTCGTCGGTGTGCTTGCCGCGGATATGTCACTTCGTGTCGCGGATTTCCATGCATCGGAGCGGACATTTCAGCTTCTGACGCAGGCTGTGGGGCGTGCGGGACGAGGAAAGAAGCCGGGACAGGCGATCATTCAGACCTATGATCCGGAGCATTTCGCGATTCAGACAGCGAAAAATCAGGATTATGAGGCTTTTTACGAGCAGGAGATCGCGTACCGGAGTATGCTTTCCTATCCGCCGGCAGCAAATCTTCTGGTCGTGCACTGCATGGGCGGGAATGAGGCGATCGTTGCACAGATTGCAGATCTGATCGCAAAGAAGGTGCAGTCCGCGATCACAAGGAGCGGTAAGCGTGTGCTTGTGGTAGGACCGGCAGATGCAACGGTAGCGAAAGTCAATGACGTATATCGCAAGATGGTTTATATGAAGGCGGCGGATTACGGGACGCTTGTGGCACTCAAGGATGCACTCGAGCAGTTTGGTAAGAAAACAAATGCCTTTTCCAAAGTAACAATTCAATTTGATTTCAATCCGGCCAGCGGATTTTAGGAGGTAAAAATTATGGCACTTAGAACTATCAGAACACAGGGAGATCCGGTACTTGAAAAAGTATGCCGTCCGATCACGGAGGTGACACCGAGAATCCGCACACTTGCTGAGGATATGGTTGAGACCATGTATGAGGCAAACGGAGTCGGACTTGCCGCACCACAGGTTGGAATTTTAAAGAGACTTGTTGTCATTGATGTAGGAGAAGGTCCGTTTATCATGATCAATCCGGAAATCATTGAGAGCTCGGGTGAGCAGACAGGAGACGAAGGCTGCTTAAGCGTTCCTGGCAAAGCGGGTACTGTGACAAGACCAAATTATGTGAAAGCAAAATACTATGATCTGGATATGAACGAGTGTACCGTTGAGGGAACCGAGCTTTTTGCCCGTGCCATGTGTCACGAGTTCGATCACTTAGACGGACATCTGTATGTGGAAAAAGTAGAGGGACCGCTTCACGAGGTCACGTATGAAGAAGAAGGTGCGGACGAATAATATGAGAGTAATATTTATGGGAACACCGGATTTTGCGGTGGGAACACTGGAAGAGATCATCCGTGCGGGACACGAGGTTGTGCTTGTTGTCACCCAGCCGGATAAACCGAAGGGAAGAGGCAATGCGATGCAGTTTCCGCCGGTCAAGGAGTGTGCGCTTGCACATGATATCGAGGTATTTCAGCCGAAGCGTATCCGGGATGATGCCAACGTGGAATATCTGAAAAAATATGATGCGGATATCATTATCGTGGCTGCTTTCGGACAGATCCTGCCTAAGAGTATTCTTGATATGCCGCGTTACGGATGCGTAAACGTGCATGCGTCGCTGCTTCCGAAATACCGTGGTGCGGCACCGATCCAGTGGGCCGTCATCAACGGGGATGCGATCACGGGCGTGACAACGATGCGCATGGATGTGGGACTCGACACCGGCGATATGATCGCAAAGCGCGAGGTGCGTATAGCGGAAGATGAGACAGGCGGAAGTCTGTTTGACAAGCTTGCAGAAGTAGGTGCCAAACTCTGTGTTGAGACCATGGATATGCTGGAAAAAGGTACAGCGACTTTTACGCCGCAGAACAATGAGATGAGTACACACACATCCATGATCACAAAAGAACTTGGAAACATTGACTGGAAGAAACCGGCAGTGGAGCTTGAGCGTCTGGTAAGAGGCTTAAATCCGTGGCCGAGTGCGTATACACATTTAAACAATAAGACATTCAAGATCTGGAAAGCGAAAGTGATTCCGGAGGATAGTGAGTATCAGCCGGGCTGTATCGTTCGTGCCGATAAGCATGATCTGATCGTGCAGACCGGAGAAGGACAGCTTGCATTACTGGAAGTCCAGCTTGAGGGCAAGAAACGTATGGAGGCGGATGCATTCCTGCGCGGAAATCAGTTAGAAGAAGGAACGTTCTTCGCATAGGAGTAGAACAATTCGCAGAATACGGCAAGCGTGTGAAGAAAGAAAGGAGCTGCTATGTATTTATATTGGGACAGTACCTACATTTTAGTTATTATCGGAGCCATCATCTGCATGATCGCATCGGCGCAGGTGAAGTCAACATTCAATAAATATTCGCGCTACCGCAGTATGTCGGGAATGACCGGCGCACAGGCGGCGGAACGCATTTTACAGGCGGCGGGAATAGGTGATGTACAGATTCGACACGTGTCGGGAAGTCTGACGGATCACTATAATCCGGGAAACAAGACACTCAATCTGTCCGATTCGGTATGTAATTCGACTTCGGTCGCCGCAGTCGGTGTTGCGGCACATGAGTGCGGTCATGCGATCCAGCATGCAAGAGGATATGTGCCGCTTCGGCTTCGCAGTGCGTTTGTGCCAATTGCCAATTTTGGTTCGATGCTTGCGTGGCCGGTGATCATTATCGGTGCATTAATAAACAATCGATCTTCTATGATGATCATTAATATCGGAATCATTCTGTTTTCGTTTGCTGTGATCTTCCAGCTCATCACACTTCCGGTGGAGTTTGATGCCTCACGCAGAGCGATGATGATGCTCCGTTCACAGGGAATCTTAGGAGAGAACGAGTTAAACGGAACGAGAAAAGTGCTGACCGCCGCGGCGCTCACCTATGTGGCAAGTGCGGCAGCCGCCATCTTACAGCTGCTTCGAATCATCCTGCTTTTTGGAGGAAGAGACCGTGACTAACAGCACAAATACAAGAGAACTGGCGCTTGACATGCTGCTTGCGATCGACCGTGACGGGCAGTACAGTCATCTGGTGCTCAGGGATGTTTTGGACAAATATCAGTATCTGTCGAAGCAGGAACGCGCCTTTCTCACAAGACTGACGGAGGGAACCGTCGAGCGCATGTTGACGCTGGATTATGTGATCGATCAGTTCTCCAAGACAAAAGTAAAGAAGATGAAGCCTCTGATCCGCGAACTGATGCGGCTTAGTGTCTATCAGATCATGTACATGGACGGCGTGCCGGACTCGGCTGTCTGTAATGAGGCGGTCAAGCTTGCCAGAAAACGCGGGTTTTCCGGATTGTCCGGGTTTGTAAACGGTGTCCTGCGAAGTGTTGCGAGGGGGTGGAAGGACGTGACATTCCAGAATGAGAGTGTGCGCTACTCCGTTCCGGAATGGATCATTGACGGCTGGAATGCGGACTACGGCAGGGATGTGACGGAAAAGATGCTGGAGGCGTTTATGCAGCCTGCAAAGATCACGGTGCGCACGAATACACAGAAATGCACGCCGGAAGAGTTAAAGGATCGTCTGAGCCAAGAAGGCGTGACAGTAGAAGCAATCGAAGGAATTTCGTATGCGTTTGCTCTATCCGGATTTGATTACTTAGCCGGACTTGGCAGCTTTCAGGATGGCTGGTTCTATGTGCAGGATATCAGTTCCATGACGGTTGCACATGCGGCGGACCCGAAGAAGGGCGACTACATTATCGATGTCTGTGCCGCACCGGGCGGCAAGAGCTCACACCTTGCGGAACTTCTGGATGGAAGCGGAATGGTCGAGGCAAGAGATCTCACGGAATATAAGGTGGGACTTATTGAAGAGAACATTCTAAGACATGACTTACACAATATGAAAGCCGTGCAGCAGGATGCGACTCTGTTCGATGAAGCATCGGTTGAAAAAGCGGATATATTAATCTGTGATCTGCCTTGTTCGGGACTCGGTGTCATCGGGCGAAAAAGTGACATCCGCTATAAGATGACGGCGGAGAAGGCGCATGATCTGGCTGTCTTACAACAGGAGATGCTGGATACGGTGTGGAAGTATGTAAAGAGAGGCGGTAAGCTGATCTACAGTACCTGCACGATACATAAAGAAGAAAATGAGGACAATGTTGCGGCGTTCTTACAGAAGCATCCGCAGTTTACACTCGTGGAGCAGCGGCAGATCTTCCCGATGGAGGGAAGCGATGGTTTCTTTGTCGCAAAGATGATAAGGAGTACGGATGAGTAACGATAAGATTGATATCAAATCCATGAATTTAGCGGAACTGACGGAGTTCGTTTCCGGTATCGGGGAGAAGGCATTCCGTGCGAAGCAGCTGTATCAATGGCTGCATGTCAAGCAGGTCTATGCTTTTTCCGATATGACGAATCTGTCTAAGGCGTTCCGTGAAAAACTCGATGAGGTCAGTTATGTTACAAACCTGAAGCAGGAACAGGTACAGATTTCCAAGATTGACGGCACAAGGAAATATCTCTTTCTGCTGGAGGACGGAAATGTCATAGAGAGTGTGCTCATGCGTTATAAGCATGGCAACTCGGTGTGTATCTCATCACAGGTCGGATGTCGGATGGGATGCCGCTTCTGTGCATCGACACTCGATGGACTCGTGAGAGGTTTAAAGCCGTCCGAGATGATCGACCAGATCTACAAGATCGGACAGGACATTGGGGAGCGCATCTCAAATGTCGTTGTGATGGGAACCGGCGAGCCGATGGACAATTACGACAATCTGTTACAATTCATCACTCTGCTGACCGATGAGAACGGACTGAATATCAGTCAGCGCAACCTGACGGTGTCCACGTGTGGCATTGTGCCCCGGATGCGTCAGCTTGCGGATGAGAAGCTATCGATCACACTGGCATTATCACTTCATGCTTCGAACCAGAAGAAGCGTCTTGAACTGATGCCGGTTGCCAATAAATATGACATTCATGACGTGATTGATGCATGCAAATATTATTTTGACCAGACAGGGCGCAGAGTGACATTTGAATACAGTCTTGTCGGAGGAGTCAACGATACGGATGAAGATGCAAGAGAACTTTCGCAGCTCATTCATGGAATGAACTGCCACGTCAATCTGATTCCGGTCAATCCGATCAAGGAGCGAGATTATGTACAGTCCAATGCTGCGGTGATCGCAGCTTTCAAGAATAAGCTTGAAAAAAACGGAATCAATGTGACGGTCCGAAGAGAGATGGGACGCGACATTGACGGGGCATGCGGACAGCTGAGAAAAAGGTATATCGATCATAATTAACAGAAAGCAAGGAAGTGCTCTTTCCTTGCTTTTTGTGTTCTTGTATGGTAACATATTCAAAGTATGGAGTAATAGGTTATGACGAGAGAAAGGATGAAAACGGATGAAGACGTATTCCATTACGGATACCGGTGCATTGCGTGAAATGAATCAGGATTATTTCTTCGCATCGGACGATCCTGTTGGAAATCTCCCGAATCTCTATATCGTAGCAGACGGAATGGGGGGACATAAAGCGGGCGATTATGCTTCTCGTTATACAACGCAGCGTATGGTCGCATCAGTGTCCAGAAGTTCGGGGGAGGAACCAGTTACAATTTTACAGGAGGCGATCGCTACCGCGAATAAGATTTTGATCGAAGAAGCTGCGGAGGACGAGGCCAAACGCGGTATGGGAACAACACTTGTGGCTGCTACGATTTTGGATGGAAAACTTTATGTTGCCAATATCGGAGACAGTCGGCTTTATGTGATCAACCGTGATATCAGACAGATAACAAGAGATCACTCACTTGTCGCAGAAATGGTGCGGATCGGTGAAGTGAATGAAGCGGATGCACGACAACATCCGGATAAGAATATAATTACAAGGGCAATCGGAGCGGGCGAGAATGTGCAGGCAGATTTCTTTGAAATCGATCTGCAAGAAAATGATCGTATTTTGCTTTGCACCGACGGTCTGACCAATATGGTTGAGGATGATACCATAAGAGATATCGTACTTAGCAATGCACCGGTAGAGGAACGGGCAAAGATGCTTGTTTCCACTGCCAATCGCAACGGTGGAAGAGACAACATTACAGTAATGATTATAGAACCATTTTCGTATGAGGTGAAAGCATGTTAACAGTTGGGACGTATTTAGCAGATCGATATGAGATCGTGAGTAAGATCGGTGCAGGCGGAATGTCTGATGTATATAAAGCAAAGGACCATATTCTGGGACGGTTTGTCGCAATCAAAGTGTTGCGCAATGAGTTTTCGGAAGATCGAAGTTTTGTTGCAAAGTTTCGTACGGAGGCACAGTCCGCAGCGGGACTTGAGCATCCAAACATTGTCAATATCTATGATGTAGGAAGTGAGGAGGGGCTCCATTATATTGTTATGGAATATGTGGAGGGAATCACCCTTAAGACATATATCGAGAAAAAGGGACAGCTGTCCTTTAAAGAGTCGGTAAGTATTGCCATCCAGGTGGCAAGAGGCATCGAGGCTGCACATAATAAGCAGATCACACACCGTGATATTAAGCCACAGAATATTATTATCTCTACAGAAGGAAAAGTAAAAGTTACGGACTTTGGTATTGCCAGAGCCGCATCGAGTAACACGATCAGTTCCGATGTAATGGGATCTGTCCATTATTCTTCGCCGGAGCAGGCAAGAAACGGATTTGTGGACGGCAGAAGTGATATCTATTCACTTGGCATTGTGATGTATGAGATGGTGACCGGACGTGTTCCGTTTGACGGAGATACAACGGTTGCGGTAGCCATTCAGCATTTGCAGGAGGAGATGACTCCGCCAAGCACGTATGCGCCGAATCTTCCGATCAGTATGGAGAAGATTATTCTAAAATGTACACAGAAGAATCCGGATCGTCGTTACCAGACAATCGAGGAACTGTTAAACGATCTGCGCAGGGCACTCGTTAATCCGGATGAGGATTTCGTTGTGATCGCACCGCTTGTCGACAATGGTAAGACAAAGGTGATCAGCGGGGAAGAATTAAAGCAGATCAAGGAGCAGCGTGGGGTTGAACCGGTAGCTGACGTTGCACATAACATGGAACCGGATGAAGAATATGATGAAGATGAGGACGAGGAGGAAGAAGTATCCGGTCTGAATCCGAAATTTGATAAAGCAGTAACGATTATGGGTATTGTGATGGCAGCGATCATTTTGATCGTGATCATCTATCTGATCGGAAGCGTATTCGGTTTATTCCGATTCAGCTCGAAGCCATCCGATTCGCAGAATACGGAAACACAGACCGAGACGCAGACCGAAAGCCAGACGGAGTCACAGACCGAGAAGATGATCGCAGTAGAGAATGTGACGGGACTCAGCCAGGAAGATGCGCAGAATGCACTGGAAGCACAGGGACTTTATATGTTCGTGATCGCAGAACAGAAGTCCGACAAAACGGCAGGAACGATCATTGAGCAGGATCCGGTCGGGGGCACACAGATTGCAGAGGGATCTACCGTCAATGTTATTGTTGCAGGTGACGAGAATAAGAGTTATACCGACACGAATACGACCGATGGGGAACAGAAGGCAATCCCGAGTGTTGTCGGAAGCCTTGAGAAGGATGCGGCCAATACATTGTCTTCTGCCGGATTTAAGGTTGAGAAGGCGTATGAATACAGCGACAGTGTCGATGCAGGAAAGGTTATCTCACAGAGTCCGAACGGCGGAAGTTCAGCAGAGGAAGGAAGCAAGGTAACCATCGTGGTCAGCCAGGGAAAGAAATCGGTCAATGTGCCAAGTGTTCTCGGTGAAGATAAAGATAAAGCACAGAATACGCTTGCCAATGCAGGACTTAAAGTTGCGGTTGAAGAAGCACACAGTGATTCAGTCGCAGCCGGCAAGGTAATCAAACAGAGTATCGCAGGCGGTAAGACCGTTCCGGCAGGAACAACCGTAACAATCACGGTAAGTCTGGGAGCAGAGAAGGTAAATTATAAATTCTCGAAATCCTATAGTGCGGAAGGTGCAATTAAAGCAAGCTATACACTTGTCGGAAGTGACGGAAAGACATATGATTCCGGAACGGTGGAAGGACATTCGATCACGGTATCGGCAAGCGAGATGCCTTGTGATTCCGGAACGGTATCGATCACATGGGAAATCGAGACCGTTGACGAAGAGGGTGTATCCAACGGAACAACGACACAGACAGAGACACACAATGTCACCTTTAGCAAGCAATAGAATACCTATGCAGGGAAAGATAGTAAAAGGAATTTCCGGTTTCTACTACGTTCACGTAGCGGGAACCGGAATTTATGAATGTAAAGCAAAAGGAATCTTTCGAAATCAGAAGATCAAGCCTCTTGTCGGCGATGATGTTGAGATTGTCGTGCTGGACGAGCAAAAGAAAATCGGTAATGTGGAATCTATTCTGCCGAGAAAAAATGCATTGATCCGCCCGGCGGTCGCCAATATTGATATGGCGCTTGTCATCTTTGCGGCGGCGAAACCGGATCCGAATTTTAATCTGCTGGACCGTTTCCTGTGCATGATGGAATACCAGCATGTTCCTGTGACCATCTGTTTTAACAAATGCGATCTTGTGACGGAAGAAGAACAGAATCGGCTTAGGGCCATCTATGAACCGGCGGGATATCCGATGCTGTTTACCAGTGCAAAGAATGATGTTCATGTGGACAGGCTGCGTGAATTGCTGGCCGATAAGACCACGGCAGTGGCAGGACCTTCCGGTGTCGGTAAGTCTTCGCTGGTCAATCGTCTGCAGAATGATGTGCAGATGGAGACGGGAAGCATCAGTGACAAGATCGGGCGTGGAAAACATACTACGCGTCACTCACAGATTATTCCAATCGCAGAGAAGACGTATATTATGGACACGCCCGGATTCAGTTCTATGGATGTGCCGGGGATGGAGAAAGAAGATTTGTGGCGCTGTTATCCGGAATTTGTTGAGCATGAGCCGAAATGCCGCTTTATAGGCTGCAGCCATATCGGAGAACCGGACTGTGGTGTAAAAGAAGCAGTGGAAGACGGCAGCATCTCAAAGGTGCGGTATGATAATTATGTGCTCCTTTATGAGGAGATGAAAAATATGCGCAAATATTAGGAGGAACTATGAACTGTTTATCACCTTCCATATTGTCGGCAGATTTTGCCAATCTTGGAGAGCAGGTGCGTCTGTTGGACGATGCAGGTGCGGAGTATGTCCATATTGATGTGATGGACGGAAGTTTTGTGCCGAGTATCTCATTTGGTTTTCCGATCATGAAGTCCATTCGTCCATGCACAGATCGTATTTTTGATGTACACCTGATGATCGATGAACCGATTCGATATATTGATGAATTTGTGAAAGCGGGAGCAGACATTATTACGGTTCATGCGGAAAGCTGCAGGCATCTGGATCGCACGATTGAGGCAATCAAGGAGAAAGGTGTCCTTGCGGGGGTTGCGCTCAATCCTGCAACACCGATCGAGATGATACGCTATATTCTGCCAAAGGTGGATATGGTGCTCATTATGACAGTTAATCCGGGATTCGGAGGACAAAAACTGATCCCATATACGCTTGATAAGGTAAGGGAACTGAAGGCTTTGCTGGATCGGGAAAAGATAAAAGCGGATATCGAGGTTGACGGAGGAATAAATCTCTCCAATGTCAGCGCTGCGATGGATGCGGGAGCGAATGTTATCGTTGCAGGTTCGGCAGTGTTCGGTGGCGATATCAGAGAGAATGTAACGAAATTTCTTGAAATTATGCAGGAGAATGGACGGGGCTAAACATGAAATTTTTAATTGTATCAGGTGGGGAAGCAACCGATGAATTTGTAGAGGAAGTAATTAAAAAAGGCGGATTTGATGTGATCCTTGCAGCGGATTCCGGAATGGATTTTCTGTATCGGACCCAAATCCTGCCGGATATCATTGTCGGTGATTTTGATTCGGTTGAACCGAAGGTGCTTGACTTCTTCCGTGAGAAGGAGCAGATCGACATCTGTGTATTAAATCCGGTCAAAGATGATACGGACACGGAATTTGCAATCCGTGAGGCAATCCGCAGAGGTGCAACGGATATTACGATCATTGGCGGAACCGGCACAAGACTGGATCATGTGTTAGGCAATATCAGTCTGCTTGGAATCGGACTCGAAGAAGGTGTACGGATGGAGTTGTTGGATGCGCACAATCGTATTTGGATGATCGATCATTCGGTTACACTTAAGAAAAAAGAGCAGTACGGAAATTATCTGTCACTGATTCCGTATAACGGAAAGGTAACCGGAGTTACATTAAAGGGATTGAAGTATCCTCTTCATGATTATACGATGGGAGGTTTTAATTCGCTTGGAATCAGCAATGAGATCGTGGACGATGAAGCTTCGATTGAACTGACATCGGGACAGCTTCTTGTCATCGAATCGCGAGACTGATCAAAAAGATATCATGCTGCATAATGCAGCCAAGAAGGGGATATACAATGATCATTTCTATCATTGAACAAGTCTATTCTTTATTGTGGGGAGATCTGATTATGATTCCGCTGCCCGGGGGAGGCAGTCTTGGAATCTCTTTGTTGGTACTTCTTTTGATTCCGACCGGAATCTATTTCACAATACGAACGAAATTTCTGCCGCTGAGACTTTTTCCAGATATGGTAAAGTCTCTTTTGGCGAAAAAAGAACATAAGGACAGCCTGTCCACATTTCAGACACTGATCGTCTCCACCGCTTTTATCGAGGCGACGCTTGCGCAGCTGTACTGCGATGATCATGTTGACTGCGTCGCAGAGTGCGATCGCGGGCAAGGCCGGAATGGATCTCCTGCAGTCTGCGATGCATTATCATCTTGGCGAGTTTGGTGTGATATTTATCGCGATCACATTATTCTTATTCAGTTTTTCGACATTCCTCGGAATCTTATTCTATGCTAGAAGCAATGTCGCCTATCTGTTTGGGGACAAATGGATCTGGCAGACATTGTATAAAGTGCTTGCACTTGTGATGCTTTTTGTAGGAAAAAATGTACTTTTTCTTTCGAATGTGTTACACTATATATTGCGTTATTAGGTAGCAATACTTTCAAAGGAGAAATAGATATCATGAAACTCGGAATCGTGGGACTCCCGAACGTGGGAAAAAGTACATTATTTAATTCACTGACAAAGGCAGGTGCGTTATCTGCCAACTATCCATTCGCAACGATTGACCCGAATGTGGGAATCGTATCTGTTCCGGATGACAGAATCGTAAAGCTCGGTGAACTTTATCATACAAAGAAAGTTACCCCTGCAACCATCGAATTCGTAGATATTGCAGGACTTGTCAAGGGTGCCAGCAAGGGTGAGGGACTCGGAAACCAGTTCCTTGCAAATATCCGTGAGGTTGATGCAATCGTGCATGTGGTACGTTGCTTCGAGGATACCAATATTATTCACGTAGATGGATCGGTTGATCCGGCGCGTGATATCGAGACCATCAATCTTGAACTGATCTTCTCCGATGTGGAGATCCTTGATCGAAGAATCGCAAAGATTGCGAAGCAGGCAAGAATGGACAAGACACTGGCCAAGGAGCTTGAGCTGGTAGAGGCAATCAAGGCACACCTTGAGGAAGGCAAGATGGCAAGAACGTTTGAGGTTCCGGATGATGACGATGCACAGATCTGGTTCAAAGGTTACAATCTTCTGACTGCTAAGCCTACCATTTACGCTGCAAATGTAGCGGAAGATGATCTGGCAGATGATGGAGCTGGCAATCCACATGTTGCCAAGGTACGCGAGATGGCAAAGGAAGAGGGCGCGGAAGTATTCGTTATCTGCGCACAGATTGAGCAGGAACTGTCGGAACTGTCTGACGAAGAGAAGAAGGAATATCTGGATGATCTCGGTGTAGCATCCAGCGGACTTGACAAGCTTGTGGCTGCAAGCTATAAGTTACTTGGTCTTATCAGTTTCCTGACCGCCGGAGAGGATGAGTGCCGCGCATGGACGATCAAGGAAGGAACCAAGGCGCCACAGGCAGCCGGCAAGATTCATACGGATTTTGAGCGTGGATTCATCAAGGCTGAGGTAGTCAACTATCAGGATCTTCTCGATAACGGAAGCCTTTCCGCTGCGAGAGAAAAAGGTATCGTCGGTATGGAAGGAAAAGATTATGTCGTGAAAGACGGAGATGTTATTCTTTTCCGTTTCAATGTATAAGATAGGACAAGCATTCAAAGTCAGCCAAATGTGAGGAATGATGGAAACTATGAGAATAAAAGCATTGATGGGTGATCATCAATGCTTTTTTCGCAGACGAAGGTGGAGTATATGGCAGAGCAGCAGTACCAGCACGAAGTTATCGTGACAGACAAAGGCTTTCCGTTCAAACTGTTTCTGTTTGAGGGATACAGCGGAAAATATATCAGAGAGAAGCATTGGCACCGGGCCATTGAAATCTTCGCGGTGCAGGAAGGGGAACTGGACTTTTTGCTTAATACGACGCACTATCATCTGGCGGAGGGACAGTTTATTATTGTAAACAGCAACGAGGTGCATGCGATTCATGCAAACAAGCCGAATCACACGATCGTACTGCAGATTCCGCTGAATCAGTTTGCGTCGTATTTCACGGGGGAGCAGTTTATCTGGTTTTCGCACAGTGAGCGTGCGTATGATGAGCAGGTGGCATGTCTGATCTTTCGTATGTACGAAGTGTACCGGGCACAGGCAGATGGATATGATTTTGAAATCTTAAGCATGTTCTATCAACTGTTACATATTCTGGTGAAAAAATACCGGAAGCTGGATGTGCGGGATGACTTGATCAAAAGCAATATGCAGTTGAACCGGCTGGGGGTGATCACATCCTATCTCAAGGATCACTATACGGAGGATATCTCGCTTGAAAAACTGGCAGGGATCTTCGGGTATTCGCCGTCCTATCTGTCGAAAATGTTTGCGCACTATGCGGGTATCAATTACAAGGATTATCTGCAGAGCATCCGGCTGGAGCATGCGATCAGAGACCTGGAGAATACGGACAAGCAGATCGTGGATATTGCGTTGGAGCATGGATTTGCAAACAGTAAGGCGTTTACCAATCTGTTTCGCAAACGGTATGGAATGGTGACAAGTGAATATCGCAAACTGCTTGTTAGGACAAAAAAGTGACATTGGAAAGACAAAGAAAGACTCGTCTCCGTGGTTGCCGAACTGTTATACTCAAGAAAAATGAGTATTGGGAGGTAATCATGGAGATTTTTTCTGTTAATGATGAAAAATTCCGTAAATACGGT
>OBLI01000019.1_pt1 | contig 149287 bp, 145 predicted proteins | sample 1519701 | NCBI WGS metagenome assembly OBLI01 (sample SAMEA3663005, study PRJEB22513) | pig gut metagenome | biome: pig gut; feature: pig-associated habitat; material: faeces | place: France | collected 2012
AATTCATACTAAGCCTGTACAAGAAACTGTGCAGGCTAAAACTGTTTCTGAACAAATACCTCAGGATACTACCGAATCAGAACAGCAGACTCATACGCAAAAAACAGAGTCGAAAAATGGAAAAATATATACAAATCCTCAAGATTTTGTTAAAGATATGACAGAGGCTTATACCAAGGCATTAACCGCTAGAGGTATTAGTACAGACTATGCTAAAATGCTTGTAGCTCAGGATGCATTAGAATCGAATTGAGGTAAATCATCTCTTGCAAAAGATTTTAATTTCGGAGGAATTAAAGCAGTAAAAGGAGCTCCTTTTGTTGAAAAAGAAACAAAGGAATATGATTCAAAAAAAGGAATGCATAAAACAAAATCAAAATTTAGAAAATTTAATAGTTTAGATGATTATGTAAATTACAAAATAGATCTATTAAGTGGAAAGAGATATCAAGCTTTTACAGAAGCTCCTTCCCAGTTTTATTTTAGAGTAAAAGCTGGAGGTTATGCTACCGATCCTAATTATGTAGAAAAATTAATAAATGTATATAATAGTTCCATACTTTCTGCTAAACAAGGAGGAAACATACCTTCAAGAATAGATGTATTAGTTACAGAATTTAATAAACGTTTTAATAAATAATGGCTACTAAATCTTATTTTACAATAGCAGAATTATGTGCATCAGAAACTGCTAAAAAATACAATATTGATAATACTCCAGATTCTATAATTACATCACATCTTCAGCAACTTATTAATTTCCTTAATCCTCTTAGAGAGGCTTGAGGTTCTGCTATTAAAGTATCTTCTGGATATAGATGTGATAAATTAAATCATTTTGTTGGAGGAAGTAAAACTTCTAGCCACTTAATTGGCTATGGAGTTGATTTAATTCCAGCTAATGGAAGAATGGATGACTTTAAGAAATTTATTGTAGATTATATGAAGACACGTATGTTTGATCAATGTATTATAGAGAAATCTGGAAAAACAGAATGAATTCATATTGGACTTTATAATACTAAGAATCAACAACGTAGAATGATTTTTAATATTATTAAATAATATGAAAAAGAAATTTTATATAGGATTTGTTAATATCATAGAGGATGATATTCCGCAGACAGAAAATCCAAAAGCAGCTGCATTGAAACTTCAAAATGAACTTAAGGATTACATTTATGAAGAAGATGGAAAAGTAAAATGTATGGTTGTTAAAAAGAAATAAATAATTTAACATATGGCTAAGAAAGTATATAACCACAATGACTATTATGGATATATAAACAAAATCCAAAGTAAGGCCATATCAAACCCAGAATGATTCTGGAGTGACTCAGCAGATGCAACTGAGGCAAGACAATGGCTACATGACAATAATGCCGGAGCAATTATAGATGAAATCTATGATAATACTCCAGAAAGTATTAGGGCGAGAATTCCATATAGAAAGCTTACTACTAATAAGGCTCAGGAAGTGTATAATCAAGGAATACGAGATACATCTAATGAAGCTTCTAAATATGTAGCAGGAGCACTCGCTGCATCTGCGGCTTTACCTTATACAATATCTGCATTTCCAACAATAGCTTCTGAGGTTGCCTCCACTGCTAAATTCTTAGCAACACCCGCTGGGAAAGCAGCTGCATCTAAAATCTTTTCTGATATGGCTATATCAACTGCAGTAGGAGAGACTGTAAACGAAAGTGCTAGATTATCTGGTTATAATGGCTTCGGAGATTTTGCTTCACAGTCTGTTGGAATAAGTCCAAAAGCAAAAGGATATAAGTATGTATCTGGAGCTGCTGACTTCTTAAATCCTGGATATTTTATAGGTGGAGCAGCTACTAATAGGCTTTGAAATGCTACTAGATTGGGAGCGATAGAATCAAATAAGCTTACGGCTGAAACTATTGAACGTAACAAAATGCTTAGAGATCTTGTAAATAATACTAAGCAACGTTTATCTGACTCCTTTGGGAATCTAAAATCTTCTATTGTAAAAAGAGTCAATCGTATAAAAAGTGGAGCTACTTCTGCAGAAGTTCCAGGAACAGTCTTAGGGCCAGAGATAACTCCTGAACCTTCTTCTCTTAATGGATATCCAGAGTGAATAGCCTCTACTGCAAGAGAGCCGGACAATATAATGCGAGAACTTCCTAGTATAAATACAGAACCATCTCTTCCTAATGAGGCTAGAAGAAGAATTATTTCAGAAGCAACATTACCTGAGAGTGTATCAACTGAAACAAGTCCAGCAAGTGTAGTTACAGAATTTCCAGAATGGACTACTAAAGGACCATTATCTGGAGAAGATTTTTGAATGTTACGTAGGCAGGGACTCAACGGACATGATATAGAGAATCTCAGACAAAGAGGTTATACACCGGAACAATTGGGGAATTTTAGGTATCCCGACGCATCTATACTAGATTCCAATACTAGAGCTAATCTGATATCTTCTAGATTAAATGATAGAGGAATATATCCAGAAGCTAGGAGTAGAGTAGACTTCACTCGGGAAGCTACAGCTAATCAGCCTGTTTATCATGCTCCATTCAATGTAGCGGACTTCGGTATTTATGATATAAGGCCAGGACAACCTATTACAAGAGACGAAATTATGGGGGCTATTAGAAATGGAATTCTTCCTGAAGACTTCGATTTTTCTTTATTAGAACAGGCAACTCCAGAATCGATTAATTCTTATTATACTAGTATTCCTCCAATAGCAAGAAGTTATAATATCCGGTCACTTGATTATGGCCAATGATTAGGTGGGTCTAGAAGTGTATTTGATGACGCATTAGAAGCAGAAGCAACTGACTTAAATAAATCTCTCTCTACTTTGTCAGAAGAAGAATTCAGAACCATGGCTCCTGTAATTAAAAATAGACTAATTGCACTTAGAGACAAAATATTGTCTTCTGGACAAACCCCTTCTATAGAGGACGCTAGAAGCATGATTAAGAGAGAGTTAACTGATTTATATCGTAATCAGTATAATAAACTTTATAAAGTAGAACTCCCTAATTCAACAAGTATTTGGGATTCAGTTCATACACAGTCTTTCGACAATACGCCAATTTTTGATAGTAATGATGATATGTTGGAAGCTGTTTTTAAAGATGGTAAGGTAGTAGGTAATTGGGACAGATCAAATCCTACTATATCTGCAACTCCATATACTGCAGAAACTGTTCCTTTGGAATTTGTAACAGGAGTAGAGAGTCCTCATTGGAATAGCCCGCATTCAACTAGAAATATAGTAGGTTCTTATTCTGGATTCTCACTATTTGGAAGAGACAGAGAACCTATTGAACCGCTTTTAGGAACATTATTCGGGGATACAACTACTCATGGAAAAGTAGTGTATGAAGGAAATAAAAGTATGGATTCAACAAGAGTGTTTAATAAGCAAGCCTTTAAAGGAGCAAAAAATGGCAAAGGGGTTATATTATTTGACGGACTTAAGGATATTAATAGAACTGATAATAAGTATAACTATGTTCATACTAATGATATGGCAGGAACAATTTATAACCCATCTATGGATGGACAGGGAATTTTAAATGAAGTAAGTACTAAAAAAGTTTCTGATAATTTGAGAGATTTTGCAAAGTTACTTAAATATACAGATCCTAGAGTTTTCAAGGCATTTGGAGGAACACCTGAAATTAAGGCAATTATTCAAAGACCTGGCCAGTCTCCGCAATATATCGATCTTACTTATCAAGCAGTAAAAGGAGCTGATAATAAAACAAACTATGTATTTGATTTATTCAATACAGATGCTGCTGGAAATCATACTTCAGAAGCATGAAAAATACTAGACGACTTTGATCAAGAAATGATAAGAAAGAAAAATGCCGGAGAATCTTTAGGTGGATATAAATTTGGAATGTTGCATCCATTAACAGGATTTAGATCATTTAAACATGGTGGCATTATAAAACGTAAGTAAAAAAAAATAAACCCCGACCTTATGGCCGGGGTTTTTATTTTTATTCAATTAGTTTCTTAATCCAGTTAGCCACTGTTGGAACGGCAGCATAACATACACAAACTGATCCAAATATAATAGCTCATGCATGCAAAATAATTGACATACATATTACACCAATTCCTCCTATTATTGCAAGAAAACTAGCTAAAAAATAGAAAAGTTTCTGTAGAAATTCTGGAATATTAATACTCATATTTTTTCTTTTTAAGTTTAAATATCTTTTTAAGTCAAACTAATTTTTTTCTTTTATTGATATAATCAAAGTCTAATTTATTTTCATATGCTTCTTGTTCTGCACATAGACTTCTATAAAAACTCTTCTTAGTTATAAGACATGGTATAAGTTTAAATAACCATTCCAATCCATATAATAGGTAGAAACATATACTACCTATAGTATATCTAAGTCAACTTGGAAACATTTCTGGAGTAAAATCAAGTATTTGCTGTCCATGAATAGACTCATGATTAATCATTTTATTATATACATTTGATCCATCAAAACGTTTATATTCATCTCTAACAAATATTCATTTAATAATAGTTATTGCATAGAATTTTTTAAATGGAATAAACTTATTATATATTACCTTCATATTATTTATGGTTTCACTTTCTAGCATTTAAAGCAAATACTGCCATTTTCTTTTGAGCTGGAGTTCCATGTTCTTTATATCATGTAGAAGACTTTCCTGTTCTCTTTTTAAGGGCTGTAAATTTACCTCTATTTTCTGGCTTTATGTGGATTCCAGATTTACCAGATTCTACTCTCTTAACAATTCCTCCATTTCGTTTTATTTCAATCATTGCATTTTTAACTTTTTCGGGATGAAATAGTGCATTCATTCGTGTACGATGATCAATATAATCATTTCCAAAAAGCATATCTCTGTATAATTGAAATCTATTTTGATTAGATATAAATTGATTTAATTCTTCTGTAGAAGGAATTCTTCCAAGATTTCGATATAAATCATTTCAAAGTTTAAATCTATTTTCAGAATTAGTTGCTACTTTTTCTGCTAATGGAACATCTTTAGTATATACTTGATTTAACACATTATATTCGTCTGGTTTTATTGTAATTGTTGGAAGATCCTTTCCACTAAATCCTCCATCTACATTAACACTACTAAATTCATCAAAATCTACATTTCGAATATCAGCATCAAGTTGGTGTCTACCTTCATGGGCCCATATATCAGAGTCTTCTGGGCTCAAAATTGTTGCTTTATTATCAGAAGGTGTCACGAATCCGACCTTACCTTCATCATAAGATCTAGGTTTACGATATCATTGGGTCGATTCTAGATCTTCAATCGATAAATTTTTATCACCAATGGTATAATTTGTATGGTACAAAGATGCTGCTCTCTGCGCATCTCGAGGATTAGTATAAATAGTTTTATGAGGATCACACACTTTTAATAATCCAGATTTAACTGTCGGCTTTACAAATCTATATCCATTTCTAACAGCACTAAATGCAGGAACAGCTCCAGCCACATCTAAAGCAATCATAGCTCCATCTGCAGCAGTTTTACTAGAAGAAGCTATACGGTCGTAAGCATCTTTTAATCCATCTGACATAAAATATGCTTGAGCAGCTGTAATAAATGGTGCCATTGTAGAACTAGCTGTAATAGGATTACCAAAAGCTAATCCGGCCGCTACTAATTTTCCAGCACCTTTAGCAGTATCTTTTATTCTGTCTCATTCCTGCCCAGTAGCAGATTCTTTAAGAGAAACTGGACGTTCATTCTCATCAACCCATCCTAGTTTTCTTTTAATCGGGTCTACTACTCCTCTAGTAAAAATAGAGGAATTTCAACTATAATGGGCTGGTATTATTCTTTGTTTTTTGTCTCCCATATCTATTTCCTCTTTAGGCCAATTACTGCTTTACTAGTAATTGGTCTTAATTTTGGTAAATCTTCTATAGCATTTGGAAAAGAATTATATTCTTGTTCTCATTTTGCATTATCTGCAGGTGTTCCAATAAATCTTAAAGTTTCGTATACAGGAACTTCATATAAGCTCCTCCCACTACCATAATCTGCATTTCATTTTTCGATTGCAGCTTTTCTATCTTGATCTTTAAGTTGCTCAAAAGTAATCTCTGGATGACCTGTAGCTCTATTTCGTTTATTTATTGTTTCCATTCTAGTTCTAAGTTCTTTATCAGAAGTATAAACTGGACCTCCTGCATTACCTTTACTATAACTTAATGTAAAGTTATTATTACCATCTTTTCCAGTAATTAATGCACTGTGAGATCATTTTCCTGGATTTTTATAATCACCTTGATATACTCATAAATCACCTATATTTGCAGAATCTATAGGTCCCTGAACTTTTCATCCATACTTTTCTGGATTTTCCATAAGTTCATTATTAAGTGCTGTACCTTGTCTTCCAAAATGTCACAGATTTGTTCACAAGCAACTAGATCCATAAATAGGATTTCCTGATGCATCATACCCTTTAACAGGCGCTACTCCTCTATTAACAGATAGTGCATGGTTTACAGCCTGATTAATAATTGAATCCCTTTGTGATTGTTTATAATCCTCAAGCGATATTGTTTTACCATTATGTCTTTTACTTCCCATATTTATTTTCTTTTTAGAATTCCACCTTGTTTCATTGTATTTGATACAACATTATTTTGATTATTTTCTGATATATATTGCATACCAATTGGTATTCCTACTACAGGAAGATATTTCAATGCACTTTTGATTCTATTAAAGTATTTTTCTACATTTGGAGTTCCTTTATAATATTCTAATACTTTAGCATAATCGTTTAAATATGCATTATCAAATTTTTTTACATACTTAATAAAATCATCCGGAGTTTTTAAGGTATTATCTATAAAATCTCATAATTTTTGTTCAGGAGCATGTGCTTGTGCTCAAGAGGATATACCCGATTGTTTAGCCAGTTTATTATTAAGATCATTTATTATTTCTCATGTAACAGCTCTTCCTTCTTTTCATCTTCTAGAATCCTTTCCAAGTAATTGAACCAACTCTTCTTCTGGGAATAAATCCTTCGGAAAAGAAACCCCTTCATATAAAGACTCTACTGTTTTATTTGGGGATGATTTTGGAGTCATTCATTTTACATTATAGTCAGTAGGATGAGATAAACCTTCGTGAATTTGAGTAAATTTATAAGGTTTTGATCTTCCTGGGTCTAACCTAATAAATCCACCAATACCTGGTTGATACATTCCTCCATAATTTGAGCCTGCACTTTCTGGTATAAAAACTTTAGTTGGAGTGTTGATTGCTTTATCAACAGCACCACTAGGACCATTTCTTACAGGCTGCACATCTGCAAATAATGTATAATCTGCATCTCGTTCCGGAATATTAAATCTATTAAATCTAGTTTTCATTATTTGGGCAACGTTTTTGGCATCTTGAGACATTGGAGCTTCTCCTATTATAGTAATAGGATCTCCAAAATATTGATCTTTTATAGGAGTGCGCCAAATAACACCTGATTCTGGATATCTACTTTCAAATGCTAGTTTTGCTCCAGAAATATTATTAGGATTTAAAGTATTTATAGATTGATTACCTGAAACATATGTATAGTATGTTGGTTCTGCTTTAGATAATTGAGCTTTAGTTAACTTCGGCCTTCTAAAGGATAATATAACTTGATTATTATTATATCCATTATCATACACTCCGTTATTTATTTTTGCATCACCGATTCTTAATAAACCATTTGACTTAGGAGTAGATTCTATTTCTGAAACAAATCTATTATCTATATGAAATGGAAAACGTTGTATTAAATCATCATATCATGCTATAGCTTCTTCTTCTGTTCCGCCACGCTTTACATTACGGCGAATAAAATTAGATCTCTCCGGAAGTGTTGGGTAATTATCAAAAGTGATTTTGTATTTAGGATCTAAAGTTCCAGCAGAAGAAACCATTAAGATTTTGCCATTATTTGCAGAATTATTTCTTCATAAATTTATTTGATCAGCATATGCCTGTTGTAATGCAGGATGTCCACTTTTAACTAATTCTTTACGAGTTATTCCCAAATCTTTTGCCAAAGATTCTTTAATTGGTCGCATTATATCATCAAAATCAATTAACTTTTCTGACTTTGCTGTAGTTTTACCCATTGTGGGACCATAATATTTAACTAAAGGTTTGTTAAAATTAGGCACATTTGAACGTACGCTCTGGTTAAGCATATCACCTGCTATCGCAGATTTTGTTCCATACTTTGCAATGTTTCCTAAAAATCTAGCTTCAGGGATAACCATTGCTGCATTTAAAACATCTCCAGCACCAGATAAAGCTGCCTTTCCATAATTACCACTCTTTATAAGATTAACTGTTTTTCTAACACCATCTTTATTAGCTAGTCCATGAATTCCTTGTGCTGCAAATAATCCTCTAGCACCTAAAGAGGCTCCATAACCATAAGCTCCGGCAGCAGCTGCACTCAAATAAGGAAGAGATAGTACTGTTAGAGCACCTTTAGTAAATTGTTTCCCATCATTTATCATTTTTTCATAATATGATGGATCTTTACCATCTACAATAGCTTGATGTTTACCACGTTCAAATATAGTATATGAATCATCATTATCATCTTCTGGATGAAGTTCAAGTCATTTTTTGGAAGCTGCAATTTCTTCTTCTCTTTGCTTTTGTTGTGCCACTCGTTGCTTAGCAGACTTGAATATAGGATTTTGTTGAATACTTTGTTGCAGATTTTCCGCTCTTAAAGACATGGCAGCATCTTCCTCAGACATTGGTGTGCCTGATATTCTCAACGGAGATATGTCATAGACACGTGGTTGTTTAGGAGATCATAAATATTCGTTATATTCTTTATCCATAGTTATTATTTAATAATGTTTATTATCTTTTTGTACAAAAATACGAAAATAAAATAAAATTAACAATTATTTTATTTGGAAATTTGGAAAAATAATAGTATTTTTGTAAACACAAAAATACTGGACTAATAAGAACATTTAATTAATAATTTTTAAACAGATAAATATGGATTGAGGAATTATAATTACAGCTATAATTAGTGTTCTTACAACTGGTGGGATAGCCGCTTTTTTTATTAACCCAAGAGCTGCTAAAAAGAAACCAGAGATAGAGAATAAAAATGCAAATGCAGAAGCAGATAAAACTATAGTTGAAACTGCTAGAGAACTAATCAACGAGCTAAAAGAGGACAGAAAAGATGCAGATGATCGTTATGATAAATTAGAAGAAAAATATGATGCAAAAACTAAAGAATTAGACGAAGCTAATAGTAATTTAGTTATGTGCAGCATGTTAATTTGTAAGCATACAGCGTGTCCTCTTCGTGACCCAGGATATGGTCAAGGAAAAGATTGGTTAGAGAAAAATTTAAATGGGGAAGAGAGTGCGGATTCGACATCAATTGAGGATATAGCAGAAAATAAGGGTTATACTATAAAAAGAACTAAGAAATTATCTGTAACAGAATAAGAGATTTTTAATGTTAATATGTTAATGAAAATATGCCAAGACTTTACACTGATGAGCCAGATAAATTCTGGAAAGTAGGAGACAAAGAGTATAGGATAGATAAAGAAAACTCTGATTGTGTATATTCTGACGAAGAACATGTCTATATTAATAAAAAAGACAATTCTAGATATATATCAGTTACAACTTTAATTAATAAATACTCAGAAGAATTTGACGAAGAATTCTGATCGTCTTATAAAGCTCTCGAAGAAATTATGGATGGAGATACATTCTCTATACTTAAAAAGGCTTTACTTGCTACCAAAAAATTTAATCCTAAAATATTAAAGAAATTTCAAATAGACGAAGAATTATTTGTTCAGAAAAAAGAGGAAATTATTGCTCAATACAATGCAACTAGAAATGAGGCTTGCGAACATGGAACAGCAGAGCATCTCCGTAAAGAATTATCATTATATGGAAAACATAATTTTGATTTTGGAAGATATGGTTATAAAGATCTTTCCGGAGAATATGATTGTAAGAAAAATTACTATGAACTTGATTTAGAGAGAAGTGTTTATCCGGAATTTTTAATTGCAGTAACTTCAAGGGATGGAATTCTTAAAGTATCTGGACAAATAGATTGTCTTATAAAGAATGGAAATGAAATTACTATTCTTGACTGAAAGACAAATAGAGAAATCAAAAAAGAATCCTACTATAATAGAAATACTAAACAACATCAAATGATGAAGTTTCCTTTAAATAATATACAGGATTCTAATTATTGACATTACGCTTTGCAGTTGTCTTTATATGCTTATTTACTTCAAACTTTACATCCTGAATTTGTAATTAAGGGATTAAAATTAATTCATATTAATAGAGAGCAAAAAGAGACAGAATATGAAGTTCCTTATCTTAAGGATGATGTAGAAAGAATGTTAAAGCATTATAAAAGACAATTAAAGATTGAGCAAGAGCTCGATAGACTTAAACCGGCAATAGAATAATGGAACTAGTTGATAAACGATTGGAAATTTGTAAAGCATGCCCTCTCTATAAAGAAACAGCTTTTGGAGCCGTATGTAATCCTAAACTTTATATTAATGAAGCTGGGGAAACTTCTTATATACCAAAAGAGGGATATAAAAAAGGGTGTAACTGCATATTAAGAAGAAAGGCATCTAATCCTGGAAATCACTGTATTATAGGAAAATGATAATATGAAAAACTTTATATTAAAAATTAAGAATATAATAATAGGGCATTTGTATAATTTATTTAATATAAATAATAAACTATATACATCTAGATATACCTATTGTAAAGATTGTATATATAAAGAAAAAATTCTCGGAATAAATTATTGTAGTTTATGTGGATGTCCCCTTAAAGATAAATTAAGAGTAGAAGATGAGCATTGTTTAAATGGTAAATGGTAATATGGAAAATGTAATTTTAAATAAAAATCTTAAAGATATAAATACAAATGAAGTTAAGATAGTTCCTTGTAATAGGACAGTAGTACTTTCATTCTATGAGAATAACCCTTATCGTCATGTAGAAGTAGTTGAGAATGGTTTAATTTTAGGTATAGAAAGTACTAAACGTTATAAATCAAATGAAACTGGAGAAATGGAGGATACTGAGGAGTATATAGCATGTGCTAAAGTTATCGCCGTTGGTCCAGATTGTAGAAATGTAAATGTAGGAGATGATGTATTCTGTGTAAAACATGTAGGTAATCCAATTCCTTTTAGGAATAAGGGATATTGTGCTATAGATGAGCAGAATATTATATGTCGTATAGTTAATAAAGAATAATATGATTGATGAGATAAAGGTATTCTATACTCCTGGTGATATTGTAAAGTTACGCCATGAAGCTATAGAAAATAGACCAACAATGTTAGTAAAAGAAAAAGTTGAAAAATCATTTAAAGATAGAGAAGGTAATCTTTCTAATACATTTATAGGTATTAAATGCATTTGGTTTGATAAGAACCAAGTTCTTCAGGAAGCTATCTTTTCGACTAAGGATTTAATGCATATTTAATATGAATAGCGAACAGGAACAAAAAATAATAGCATTTATACAATGGTTGCCACAAAATATTCAACAATTTGAAGGAATGGTTCCAGAAAAAACATTTAGAGCAATTGCTTCAGCTAAATCCACGGAAGAAGTAGCAGCAGCACTCGATGAATGCTCTAAAGAGCAAGGAGGGGACGAAATTATACAACATATGGTTGAGGTTTTTCAAAAATCTTTAACATCAAAGATGTTTAATGGAGGAAAACTAAAACAGCTGCTTGATAAATGTCAAACTGGAAATAAGATAACTACACCTAGAAAAGATGGAGTTATGGGCGAAGCTTCTTCTGAGACGCTTTCTAATGGAATCAAACGTTATACTTTAACAAGAAGACGTACTGGAAAAGATGGAGATGTCTGGTATGATGATACAAAACTATATATTACTCCTTGAAGAGATACAGTAGTTAATATTGGTAATAGTGGAAAAAGAGATCCAGGTCTTATGGATCTTATTGGAACCGATTATCATACTCCAACAGCAATTAAAAATAGGAAAAAGAAGAATCCTATTATTGCAAGGTTGTTTCCATGAAAACCTATTCCAGGAAATATTTTACCAGCATTCAGAGCAAATGAACTTATTAAATAATGAATATCTTTGTATTTGATAATGCAGAGAATAGATTAAGAATAGAAGAGGATAGCATTCTTCTTATTAAAGAGTTTGCTGCACTTTGAGATGTAAATCGCAATAAATGCAAGGAAGATAAAACAGGAAAACATAGATTAAAAGCATATAAAGAATTTACTTATATTTATTTAGTTTTAGACTTTAAATCTCCATATTTTCAGTATCTAGAAAAAGATAAGCATGAATGTGCTTTAGATGATTCTGGACTAACTGAAGAAGAGATCAAAGACCCTCTCTTCCTAGATGCATTTCATAAATATCAAGAAATACAAGAAGCTGATCCTATTCTTTCTTTAATTAAAACTGCATATAAAACGCTGCAAAAGATGCAAGTGTTTTTGGACAATATAGACTTTTCTATGGATGTAGATATAGATGGTCGTCCATTATATAAACCTAAAGATGTTATCGCCGATATTAAATCAATTGCTGATGTTAGAAAGCAACTGAAAGAATTAGAAGCTATTCACAAGAAAGATCTTGCTGAAAGTGGAAATGCTGTTAGAGGTGGAGTAGAATTAGGTTATCGTGATAGTTAGCTATGCCTAGAAAGTTACCTAAAATGAAAACTCCAGTCGAAATTCGTCAGGAACAGGAAAAGAAAATGACATTTAGCGACAAATGAGAGGAGGAATTAAAGAGACAGTTATTTGAAGAAAATAATTCTGAAAAAGAAACCATAACTGCTGAAGATGTATTACTTTCTAAAACAACTATACATAAAAAGAGACCTGGAGAAGAATGAGATGTCCCTCTTTCTGAGGAAATACAATACTTTGATCCAGAACTCTCTTATGAGTTAACTGGTTATAGGCCAATTACTATGGATCAAGGATTAGACTTTAATCCTGATGATTTTAGGGAGATGGCTATTATATATAATACAACAGGAAGATATACTGAATATCCTAGAGGAAGAAAACTCTATAATGATTTATGGGATAGAGAGTATGATAGGTGTGAGAATGGATTAACTATTGGAAAATATAGAATTACAGGTGATCATTACTTCTTTTTAAATTATTATAGAATGGATGTTATTAATGAGGATGCTATTGCCGGAGCAGGTCGTTCTGAATCATTTCCAGGATTCCTATCTAAACAATATGAATTCTTTCATTATGTAGAAATGGCGGAAAAGCTACATAAAGATGTTTGCATATTAAAAGCTCGTGGTATAGGACTTTCTGAAATAGTAGCATCATTAGCAGTAAGACCATATACAACTAATCGTGGATATAAAGTATTATTAACCTGTGCTGCTGAGACTAAATTAACACCTCTTAAAAATAAGTGTTGAAAAAATCTCGATTGGCTTAATACTCATACTAATGGAGGAATGAGACATGCTAGATTAGTAGTTAATAATGCAGATACAAAAAGAGCAAGTTTAAAAACTCCAGATGGAACAGAATATGGTTGAGGGTCGGAAATAAATTCTGTAGTTGCAGATACATCTGATAAAATTCGTGGAGATCGTATAGACAGACTCATATATGAAGAAGCAGGATCTAATAAGAATCTTACAGAGTCTTGGATTAAAGGAGACGCTCTAGTAGCACTTGGAGGCTTCCATTTCGGCACAAGAATCGCGTTAGGAACAGGAGGCGATGATATCTCGCTTGTAGGCCTTAAAACAATGTTTTTAAACCCAGAAGGATATAATATATTACCTTTTAAGAACTATGATACTGATGACGGTAAACCAGAGATTACTTCATTCTTTATACCGGCACATAAATTTGCTTTAACAAAGGAATATCTAGATAATAGGGGTGTTACAGATTATGTTAGGTTTAAAAAATTCTATGAAGCTCAAAGGGCAAAATTAAGTGATAAAGATTACTTAAACGAATGTGCTGAACACTGTTTTACACCTAGAGAGGCTTTAAGTAAGCATGGTGATAATGTGTTTGATGCCGCTACTATTGCAGAAAGAATCGTTCAAATTAAAGTACAAGGTAATTATACTAAGCCAAAAAGGATGCAGTTACTATGAGATAAAACTGTCGGAGATGGAATGTCTAAAGTAATTGCTAGAGAGAGTGAAAATGCACAACTTTTAGTTGTTGAGCCTCCTATTTTGGATGAAACTGGCAAGCCATATAAGAACCTGTATGTTGCAGGAATAGATGCTATTGACATGGGCAGAAGTGACTCTGCAACTGATGGAGATGTTTCTGATTTCTGTGTGGTAGTTAAAAAGCGTATTTTAGGTATGGATGATCCTAAATATGTAGCTATGTATAAATTTAGACCTAATGATATTCGACAAGCTTATGATTTAACATTAAAATTATTAACTTGATATAATTGTAAGGCTATGTTGGAGTATACTAAAATATCTATTCAAACTTATTTTAAAGAGAAAGGTAAAGGTCATTTATTCATGAGTCGTCCTGATTTTGCATCAAATAGTGGCTCTCGAAGAAATCCATCCAAGAGGCTTATAGGATTGCCAGCTACAGAAGCAGTTATTAAACATGGTTTGGAATTGGTTAATAATTTCATTAATGATTATTGGCATACTATTGACTATGAAGAAATGCTAGATCAAATGTTAAACTACTCTTATGAGAATAAGAGAAAGTTTGATATTATAGCTGCTATGCAACAATGTGAAATAGCAGATGAAGATATGTCTGGAGTTACTCCTACTACAGTGGAGAGTATTAAATCTCAGTGGAAAGACTTCGGCTGATATACAGATGAAAACGGATATAAACGTAGAGGAGTAATACCACAAAAATCGCGATGAGGTTAGAAACTGAAATTAGAAATATTATAAATGAAACTATTAACGGAAAATATATAGGGAAACTTAAAGTTCAGAAAGAAGATTTCGATGATGGAACTACTCTCTGAGCTTTATTCCTATATTTAGATATGGAAATGTCTCCGTTAATTATGGCTTATCAAGGATCTGAAGATGAGTTTAAAGAATTTATACGGAAAGAGATAAAGTCCAGAAAGTTAGAGATGGTTTCATTCTGGAAAGCAGAATTGGAATATACTGATGACGAATTTGATAATGATGAATAAAGAACATGAAATAGAATTAATCAATTCCTGCATCAATGATCTAGTATACGAAAAAACACAGCTGAAAAAGGCATACAATTATTACCATTGTGTTCGAGATGCTGAACAATTCAGACATATTGAAGAAAACTATGGAATTGGAACGCCCACATCAGTTGGATTCACCCCTCTTATTAAGAAGCACATAGATGTTCTTGTTGGAGAATATCTTGAGTTAGACCCCGACCTTCAAGTTTCTTGTAAGGATAGTAAGACGGTTAGTGATATTATGAGGGATAAGCAGCTAAAAATACATAAGGCTGCATTTGAATTCTTCAAACAGAGACTTCAGAATGCAATCATTCAGGTCTTTCAGGAAGGGCAAATGCCATCAAATGATCCTTTCTTTGAGCAGGAATTAGAGAGGATTAAAAAGGCAACTGAGAATAGTTATGTATCAGAATATGAGAAGGCCGCTCAAAATATATTAAACTATATCAAACACTCTCGTGATATAGATCTAAAAAATAAAATGAGAGAACTTTTAACTGATTTACTTATTAGTGGAGTTTGTTATTATAGAACTAAACCTAGCGGAAGTAAAGATGGACTTAAATTGGAAATACTAAATCCAATCAATACCTTTGTAGAGAGAAATCATAATGAGTTCTATCTTAATAAGTCGACTAGGGCAGTTATTAGACGCTGGTTAACTAAAGAGCAAATTAAAGCAGAATTTAATGATGAATTAAGTTCAGAGGCTAAGAAAAAACTTGATAATGATAGAACTAAAGGTATTGATAATTCTAATGCTATTTATGTAAGAGTTAAATCGGGAATGGAACCATTGCCTTCATGTGGACCTACTCCTGGACTTCTCGGAGGATTAGAAGTATCTCCATTTCGTGACGTAAAGGATAATTATTATAGGGTTAATAATAATCTTATTTGCGTTTATGAATGCGAGTGGATTGAATATGATGAAAAGGAAGATAGATTAGTTCGTCATGAAGGAGTAAAGATTGGAGATGAAATTTATATTCCAAGAGGAGAATCTGAATATATAGTAAGAAGTGCATCTAACCCTAAAGAATGTACATTAAGTGTAAATGGATTATTCTTCTCTGATAAAAATGGAGATCCTTTTAGTATTGTATTGAATACTATGGATTTGCAAGACAAATATGATCTCACAATATACTATAGAGATAGTCTTATCGCATCTTCAGGTTCTCTTGGTGACTGGCTTGATGCTGCACACTTACCTACATTCTTAGGAGAAGAAATGCCGGAAAGAGCCCAAAAATGGTTAGCTTATAAAAAGCAAGGTATTGCTTGATATGATTCTTCTCAAGAAGGGGCACAAATAATTAATACCACATTTAATGGATTTGATGACACAATTAAAGCGCAAGCTATTCAAGCTTTTCAAATGGTACTTGAGAGTATTGAGCAACAAGCCTGCTCTATTACAGGTGTATTCCAGGAAAAGCTTGGAGGTATTCAGCAACGTGATGCTGTAAGTAATGTTAAGGTAGGTATTAGACAATCTACTTTGCTTACTAAACAGTATTTCAGTGCAATGGATCTTATGTATAAAGAGGTTAATTATGACCTTCTCAATCTTGCTAAGATTGTATTTAAAAATGGTATTACTGGAACTTTAATTAATGGTACAAGATTAAACCAAATCTTTACTGCACTACCAGAGTATTATACAATGACAGATTTTGATATTCATATCCAGGATAGTACAGAAACATTCCAAGATAAAGAGAGTCTTAAGGCAACTAGTGTAGAATTAATTAAATCTGGTCAGGTTGATCCTACTATGATATTTAATATTATGACTGCAAAGAATGTTGGTGAGTTAAAAGAATATATTGAGGATGCAGTTCAATCAAAGAAACAAGAAAATGATATAGTAGCTCAATTACAACAACAATTACAACAAATGCAGCAACAAGCTCAACAGCTACAACAACAATTACAACAAGTTACTCAGCAGAATGAAAAACTTCAAAAAGAACTTGAGAAGAATAGCACTGATAAGATGCAACTTGAGCAGCAACGTGTTGAAATTGAAAAGAAAAAAGCTGATGATGCAAAGAGTTACAATGATAGAATTGCAGCAATTAAAGAACGCGAGGTAGATATCGAGTATATGCAACTTAGCGATGGAAATCCATATAATGATAAAATTAAGAACTCGTAATGGCAGCAAGTATTAATAATCGTCCCGATTTAAAATTTGACTTTTCTGCGGGAAATCTAATAGTAACTGATATTCTGGAAGAATATGATGATATTGATATATCTGAATATATTTGTTTAGAGTATTTAGTATTAGAAGATAAAATGGTAAATATTACTATTAGAGAAAATATTCAAAGTATTAACGATTTAGAACACTCTATAATTACTCTAGATAATGATGGCTTGTACACTTATTATAGAATGCTTATACCTAGAATTGAAAAATATATTAATTCTAGGCGATTTATAAAGAATAACTTATTTTATTATAATAAGCGTTTTTATTATATATTAAAGGATTTTACTGCAGATGTTGTTAATCCAAGTGACACAGACTTGTTTCAGGAAGTTCCTCTTAAAGATGTATTTAAAATAGTATCGGAAACATTGGATTTAGATAGTGATCACGATGTACTATATAATTCATATCTGATTTTTACATATGAATTACTTAAGAAAGCTTTTATTGCTGAACAGACTAAGATATCAAACTATACTATATTAGACCTTGTAAATAAGAGTGAAGGTAATAGATATAAGAGAGATCTTTATATGTCTGTTATTCTTGCTTTACGAGAATATATTAAACGGGGGGATTTTAAAAGTGCTAATATTGTATTAACTACATTAGAGACTACCTCTTGTTTTAGTGATCCTAATATAAATAATATGTCTAACGCCCCTTGTGGATGTATAAAGGATAATATTAATAATATTGAGCAGATGTTTTAAGATTTATTTCCGCATAATATTATTTGGATAATTTAAAAATTTATCGTATATTTGTAAATAATAGATGTACGATAAATTTTTTGTTTATATAGTTATGAAACAAGAATTAAATATAAAAATATTAGAAAACCAAGAATGTGGAGTTACTGCTACAGATTATACATCGTATAATAAATCTATAAAAGCAGCTTTTATCGAGTTCGTTGTTAAAGAAAACTCTATTGTATATAATATAGTTAGAGTAGTTAATGCTCCTTCTGATATTATAACAAATACAGACATCTCTATTAATGAGGATGGTTTATATACATATCACAAATTAATTATTCCTACTCTAGAATATTATAGAGTAGGAGATTCGTCGTATAATGTAGCAAATAAGTGTTTTTATTATGATCAGAAAATATATAAATCAGATTCTAATATTACATTAGATCAAATTAATAGTTGTGAAAAAATCTCTAATATATCTGATATGTTAAAATTAGTTGACAATGATGATGTATCTTATTATAAAGAGGATTTTTTTGTTTTATGTAGACTTCGTAATTGCTTTTTACAACGAATTAATCTTAATATTTTAGATTTTGTTGAAGCTGGCTGTAATTTAGAATGTATTAAATCTTCTGAAAATTTAATTGCAAGAAACTTTATGATAGCTAGTTTAGCTGTATTAGATTGATTGATAGCAAATAAAGATTATGATGAGGCTAAAAGAATTTTAAGTATTTTAAACTCTTGTGATAGTTATTTATGTCCATCAGAATATAATAATAGTATGATAGGAGGATGTAATTGTGGAAAATCTTAATAAGAAACTTTATGAGATTTATAACCAAGAGCTATCGGATTTAATAATAGGGTATAATTTTAATTCTAAAAGAATTGAACAAATGATGGACTTAATTGCTCAAATTATGTGTAAACAACCCTATATTACAGAATTATTTGAATAATGGCGGGACTTGATTTATTTGACGGAAATATTAGTCTTCCTGAAGAGAAGACTTCCGAATTACAGAATGATAACTTTGAATTTTTCACATTTAATCCCGAGATTACTAAGCCGACTCTAATTTTAGAAGAGGATAATCTTGCTTTAAATGTTCAAAATGAAACTAATCAACCATGTTCTGCTCCAGACTTTGATAAATTAGTTTATTTTGGTAAGTCTTTTGAATACGAGGGACCATGAGAACTTGGAAAAATGTATTATAATGATACTCATCGTACAAGTTTTGTAAGCTACAATAATTATTTATTAGCGTGTAATAAAACACATGAGTCTTCTTCTGAGACAGAACCAGTTATTCTTTATGACGAAGGTTCTGCAAAGGGAGTTGAAAATATTTTTTGAAGGTTAGTTTTAACAGGAGAAGTTGGAAATATTAATACTGTAGAGAAAGCTTTAGCTGAATTAAAAAAGATTGTATATCAAAATCAATCTGACATTGAATCTCAAAATCAAGCTAGTATAATTATTGCTAATCAAGTTCAAAAGAGTACAGAGAGAATTCAGAGTTTAGAAAATTATAGAATTACTAGTAGCAAAGATATTTCTGATTTAAGAACCTCAGTTGATTCAAACATAGCATTCCCATGAATTGGTTCTGAAGATGAGTATTTAGCTCTTTTAAAAACAAGTGAATTCGATCCTAATAAACTTTATTTTACATACGAAGAATAATGTTACACAAGGATAATAAAGATATTACGGGAGTTTATTGAAATAATCATGCAATGACAGCAATATACAGGGGAGCTGAACTAGTTTGGCAAGCTGTTAATTCTTGTTTTGGCGCAGGATTTTGAAGAAAAGATAAACCGTGATCTGGAACTGACGGATGGAGGAAGTTAAATGGCTAAAAAAGCATATGATATACCTATAGACTATAAAAATGAAGTTAGTTGGAGTGGGGATAAAACTACAGAGAATCTTCCTCTAGCTGGTTCTGTTATAGAAAAATATATTAAAGACAATTTTAAACATAAGGCAGGTTACTTTTATTCAGATGGCACACAGGGCAAATGTTTTGTTTTTGCTAATGAAGATGCTTATAATAGATGAATAGCCAGTGAAGGAAAAGACGAATCTGAAGTATTAGGATCTTTTGGTATTACTGAAAACTATAGAGCAAATATTAATGTAGATGGATTTAGCTCAAATAAATCTGCAGCATTTGGGAGTAAAGGTAATACAATCGACTTTAATTGAAGCATTGTAGATACTCGTGGAGCTGGAAGTGATACTGGTGAAGACGCAACTTGTAATTTAGTTTTTACAAATGGAACTACAGTAAGAAAAACCTCATTTCCTGTATCTGCAGATAGAAAAACTGTAAGTTATAATGTTGATAATTATCTATTAAATGGAACTAATAGAATTCAGGTTACAATTACAGGTACTACGCATAAAGTAAGTGCAATGCTTACTATTACATATACAATAGTAAATTTATCTTTATCAGATAATTTTAATATTGGACAAAGATTCACTTTTGATGATACTATTAATGTATTGTATACATTAAAAGGTGTCGGCACTACTACTACTGAATGATGGTGAGATGGTATAAAACTTAATGCAGATCCAGAAGATACCTATCGTATTACTCAAGGACAAGTAGATCGTTCCAAGAGATTGGAATTAAAAACACTACATAATCTTGCTCCAAATGGAAGTGGATTAAGTGTAGCAAAGGGAGTACATACTTTACAGTATAGAACTGCAGTTGAGTCAGATGGAATTATCTTTTATACAGATACTTTATATAGAGAAATTATTATTGACGATGGAACAATAGATAAACCTATCTTTACTATTAGAACAATAATAAATAAAGAAGATTTTGACATTACTAATACTAAAAGTCCACTTGTTATTAGAGGACTATCGCAGTATGTACCATATTCTCTAGAAATAGCAACATATTATCCAGGAGATACTTCGTCTTTAACAACTATTATTGAAATTGCAGGAAATAGTTATAGCCAGGAATTATCTAAAGGAGTTGTTACTACTATTAATATTATTCCTGCCATTAATGGATCTAGCAGTGTTAAAATTTATGCAGATAGTTCTGATATTAGAGAAATACCTGTAATTATTGAAAAGAATAGTTTAAATCTTGAAGAATTAGGTGAATCTGCGGGACTTGAATTTAATTTCACGGCAGAGGGACGAAATAATAGTTCCACTAATAAAGACCAATGAACAGATTCTAATGGAGTAAATATTAAGTTTGAGAATTTTGAATGAACAGAAACATCTGGATGAAATAATGATAGTCTGTTGATGAACAATGGTGATAAAATTACTATTGAAAATTATTTACCATTCGCAACAGATCCTGGAGAAACTGGAAAAACTATTGAATTTGAATTCTCTACTTTAAAAGTAACAGATGATAATGCTGTATTATTAAATACAGTAGACTCTTCTGGATCAGGAATTAAAATAACTGCATCAGAAGCCAGTCTAAGTACTATTGCCCAAAAAGTAAGTATTAAGTATAAAAGTGAGGAAAGAGTTCGCATATCATTTGTTATTGAGAAACGAGGATCTCAACAGAACACTCTTATTATGGTTTATATGAATGGAATTCTTTCGGGCGCTGTTGCCTGGGAATCCCATGATAAACTAATAAATACAACTCCAATGGTATTTGAAGCACTTGAATCTGCTGGAATATCATTAAAACAAATTAGGGTGTATAATACTGCTTTAACAAGCGATCAAATTTTAAATAACTATATTCTTTATAGAGATACTTTCGATGAAATGCAGCAAGCATTCTCTCGAAATGATATTTATAAGGATGGTCAGATTTCTTATGAAACTTTAGCACAGTACATACCAGTATTAATTGTAACAGGAGATATTCCACACGTTGATGAACAAGGAGCTTCTCAGAAATCTGATATTACTATAATGGAAAAAGTTCAGTATATAGATTATATACATAATAGGTCTTTTGTATTCTATAATGCTGGTATGTCTTGTCAGGGTACATCTTCAATGACATATCCTAAAAAGAACTATCGACTATATACTGAAGAAAAGAAATTATCTAAACCAACTTGGCCAAACGGAGTTGTTTGAAATTTTGATCCAGATCATTCTGGTTTTTGGAGGATGGATTCCTCTGATATTAAAAATGAGGCAAACTGAAAGGAAATACCTTGGTCTGGTAAAAAAGCAGGCAAACATACAATTAAATACTCCTTTAGAGATTGGGGAGATTATGAAAATGGGGAACCTCAGGAAGTATCTAGATGGTGTATTAAAGCTGATTTTGCAGAATCTTCCTCTACTCATAATACTAATATTGCTCGTCTTTGAAATAACGTTATGTATAGGGCAGCTAATGGAACAGAGCATCCTCTGAGAACTCATGCCCAAGAAATAGCAGCCAAAAATGGAAATAAAAATGATATTAGAACTTGTGTAGACGGATTTCCTATAGTAATGTTTTATCAATTAAATGAAGGTTCTGAGCTTCATTTTATGGGAAAGTATAATTTTAATAATGATAAAGCAACTGAATCTGTATTTGGATTTTGTGATATAGAGGGATTTGATGAAGAGGAGATTAATTCAAGTGCATTAGATGATGCGTTAGATATGCAAAATTATATAGATGTTAAAAACCTTGATGAGCAAGGTTATAAACACATTATTTATTTTGACCACGAAGAAACAGAGCCTGACTTAGATAAAGGTGAATATTTAACACAACATCCAGATACCGGACAAACTGGGGTTTGAAAAGACAAAAAAATTAACCAATATGGTGAAGCAATGCAATGTTGGGAGTTGACTGATTCTGCAAACCCAATTGCTTTATTTATAGAAAAGGATGGATATGATGTTGATACAATTAACGTTATAAACACCGGATTTGAATCTCGATATCCAGATGATCACTTGGATGCAACAGATAGAACTAATAATAAATGGCCTAGTGATTATATCGACGACGAGGAAAATCAACGTTGGCATACTTTTGTAAAACCATTCTATAAATGAATGGTTGGTATTAGAAAAGAATGTACTATTAGTTATGATGATGAAGGAAATATAACAAGTTGAGTCAATCCAGAGAGGTTCTCGAAAGAGAAATATAAATGAATGGATGTAGATAAAATGGCCGCTTATTATATTTATCTTATTAGATTTGGCGCTGTAGACCAGGTTGTTAAAAATGCAATGTTTACAACAGAAGACGGGCAGCACTGATATTATATTAATTATGATAATGATACTATACTAGGTCTAAATAACTATGGTGATTTAGCCTTCGGACCATTTATTACTAGAGAGTCTAAGGTTGGTACAGAATTTTGTTATGCAGCTAGAAATTCTACATTATGGAATTGTCTTGAAGCAGATAAAGAGTTTATGGAAGAAATTGTACCAAAAGTAGATGATTGGCTGGTTGGAGCTGGATTGACCTACTCTAACATTCTAAAAGCATTTGAGGATGATAGTAGCTCACTATGGTGTGAAAGAGTTTATAATAAAGACGCTGAATATAAATATATCTCTCCATATCGTTCAGGAATAAATTATCTAGGATCAATGCAGGGTAATCGTAAAACTCACAGACGTTGGTGGTTATCAAAAAGATTTGATTTTTATGATGGAAAATTTTTCAATAGAACATATAAATCTAAGCAATTTATTGTAAATTTCCTTGAGCCTCCTACTCCCTACAATAGATTTAATGTTACAGCTGGAAGTCACGGATATTATGCTACATTTGAAGACGAAACTTATAAAAATAGACAAGAAATGCAGGAGGGACAAACTTCTACATTCTTAGTGCAGGATAGAGTACAGCGTGGTAGAAATGTAATTGTGCTAAATGCACATAATTTATACGAAGTAGATCTAACAACACCAGCAGAATATTTAGCAAAAGTAGACTTAACAGACGGATTTGATCCAATTGTAGGATCTAAGATGAGGAGATTAGTACTTGGAAATAGTACATCTAAAAATAATATTAATTTATCTAATGATAACTTTAAAGGGCTCTCTTCTCTTAAATATCTTGAATATTTAAGTATCCAAAATTATAAAAGTCTTACAAGTATTGGTGGATTAAATGAGCTAAAGTATTTTAAGGAACTAAATGCCTCTAATAGTAGTTTAGCGACAGTATCATTTGCAAAAGGAGCTCCAGTTGAAAAACTTACATTACCTTCTACATTACAAACTCTTGAACTTAGAGAATTACCTTTATTAACTTCAAGTAACATTAAATTTGATGATGGCGGATATCAATCTGTTACTTCTTTAGTTATTGATAATTGTACTAAATTAAAAGATTCATGGAGTTGAGTTAGACAATTTACCAATCTTAAGGATATTAACCTAGACATTGAATGGGGAAAAGATTCTCCTATTAAGTGGGAGGATTTAAAGGCTTTTCTTGCTGATAAAAATGGTAAATTATTTGGAACAATTTATTTAAGTAAAGATGGCCTTCCTGAAGATATAATTGAACAATTATATAATGATACTAAGTGATTCGGCACAGATTGTTTAAATGAGAATAATTCTATTTATATTAAACTCCCAGATGGAGTTTATCCTAAGTTAAGTAGAAATTATATTATTGAGGACATGCCTACAGAGGAAGGATATGTAATGCTTTCTTTATATTATATAGGTGTTACACCTGGAAATGTTACTGTAGTAGCTATTAATGAGAGGAGACAAGATATTAATATTACTAAAATTAATAATGAATGAAAAATTTCAGCAAAAAAGAAATTTGATGCTGATGAAGAAGTTAGAATTGGTATTATAGGAGACTATGGTAGCACATTTATTAATCTTTTAGTAAAAAATAAGGTTTTTCCAAATACAGATAATACAAATATTATTGGTGAGAGTCTTCTTTATGCAAGGGGAAGTGATGGATATATATTTGATCTTGAATATAATAATACGGTACGGGGAGAACCTAAATCAATTACTTGAAGTGTTTCTGGAAACGGATCACAGTTTGTTAATATAACTAATGAAAATCAAAAACAATGTTTTATAACAATTGATCCATCAATTGACTCTCTTTATACAGTAAGTATTAATTGTTTTATTGAAAATGAATTTACTGAGGATAGAAGTGATACATTAACAAAACTTATAACCATTAGTTTAGAGGAAGGAATTATTATATCCGAAGCATCCAATCCAATGCTTTGAACAGCTATTAAAAATGGTTTCATGGGAACTAGTATTGCTCAGGATATTTCTTCTGGAACTAAATTGTATATAACAAAAACTGACGCCGGATCTGTAGACACTTTGAGCTATGATAAGCTTTGATGAACTGATATAGAAACTTCTGAAAGTGGGAAAGAAGTAAAAATAGTAAAAGGAGTTGAAAATTTTGATGAATTTAGATATTTTACTGCTGCAAAAACAGACTCTGAGTTATTTAGAAATAATCCTGTTTTAAAATCTATTGTTCTTCCTGCTGGATGAGTGGAAATTCCTAAATTTGCTTTTTCAGAATGTACATCATTGGAAAAAGTGTGAATTAATGGAGAATCTAAAGAAAGAATTATAGTTGGAATAGAAGCATTTAATAAATGTATTAATCTAAAGGAAATAAATTTTTGAGATAGAATCGAACAAATTTATATGAGTGCATTTTATCAATGTAATTCTTTAACAAATTTAAGTTTCTCAAATAATCTTACACAAATAGGACATAGAGCATTTAAAGAATGTGAAGGGTTAGTTACAGTGGAACTTCCTAATAGTGTAACTTATATAGGAGAGGAAGTATTTGCGCAGTGCAGTAATCTTATTTCATGTATATTGCCAAATAATCCGGCATTTACAGAATTAGAATATGGTACATTCTATTTCTGTTTCGGATTAAAATCTATTCAAATTCCGGAATATATAGAAATTATAGGAAATAGCTGTTTTGCTAATACAGGATTAGAGGGGATTGATTTAAAAAATGTAAAACAGATTAAGCGTAGTGCATTCTTCGCAACAAAATTAAAGGAAGTAACACTGCCAGATAGTCTAGAGACTATTGAACCAATTGCATTTAACTCCTGTAGTTATTTAACTAAATTTTATGGACATTCTGCATTTAATCCTAACACTGGAGAAGATTTTAGTAATTATCTAATTTATAAAGATCCTGTAACATACAACGAACTTATTCCTGAAAGAACTACTTATAAAATATTATGTGTAGCTGGAGGCGTTTCAGATTTTTCATTTCATAACAATATTGAAATTGTAGGGGAATACGCATTTTGAGGATGTAATAATTTAGTTGAACTAAAAGTCCCAGGATCGGTTAAAGGATTGGAAAATAATGCTTTTTATGCATGTAATAAATTGGAAAGTATATCATTACCCCAAACAATTACATACCTTCCACAATATGTAGTAGGTTTTTGTTATAATTTACAGCATATTTGAAAGAGAACTTCTACAGACATTGATGAAGTCTGGAAAGAAAATAATTTAGGAGATTTAGAATATATAGGAAATTCTGCATTTTATTTTTGTACTGAGTTACCAGAAATTAGAATGCATGATGTTGGAAGAATTGAAGATTCAGTATTTTATAATTGTACGAAACTTGGAGAAATAGAAGTTAGTTCTAATACTATAATTCCTACTATTAATGCTGGAAGTAATAATATTTGAGGAGGTATTGAAGATAGTTCTTCTGAATATTCTACTGTTATTGGTTCCAGAGTTCCGGAAGAGCAAAGAATATTTAGAGCAAAATCTTCAGCTAAATGAGATCAATTAGCTTCCGGAAATATGTGGAAACTTCTATGAGAACATCTAGGGTACACATTAACTCTCGAATAATGTTTCAATATAAAAATATTGTATATGCAGATCCTGGTAAATATTTAATTGGTAACCACAAAGTTGGTTACCAATTTCCAGGAGAACTATCCGAATTTGAGGAAAAAGATGTTGATATGAAAGTTACTAAAAAAGGTGACCGTTATATATATAACAACGGATTATTCGGAGTTAGGATAGCAAAAGAAATAAGTTATGGAGATTTAAAATCTATGCTTATTAAAATTAGATATAGTAATGATGATCAAATTGCGATTATTATTAATAGAGATGATTCTGAAGAGGATAATTCAAGATTTCAACAGATGCAGGAGTGACGTCTATGATGTTCATCTCTTGCTAAAGAAATTATAAAAGTAATAAATGAGTAATCTTGTTGCCGATATTGGAAGAAGTCGAGATTATTACAGAGGTAAGAGCATAGACTTCGCCGGCTTATGGACACCAGGAGTACGATACTTCAACGACGAGTATTTAACAAGTTTTGTGGTTTACGCAGAAAAAGATTCAGATGGAAAAATCATAGCCTCAGCTTTATTAGGATGTAAACAGAGCCATTTAGCTAAGACTTCATATAATGATAGAACATCTAATGAGCCAATTCTAATAAAAGATAATAATTTAGGTGTTATTGGTATTAAACCAAATGATTATTGAATTTTTATTTGTGGTTCTTTAAGAGGAATATCTGAATCTGCAATTATAGTTCCAGATTATACGCATGCTTTATTAGAAGCTACTGCCGATAATAAAGGAAAAACTATTTATGTGGAAAATCCAAAATCTGCTTATTTAGTTGTTGGGGCAGAAGAATTAACAAGAATTGTTATAGGTAACGAAGTTGAGGAACTTGATAAAAGCAAGGTTGATAAAGAAGATGGAAAGGGTCTATCTTCTGAAGATTTTACAACTATTGAAAAAGTAAAACTTGCTAATATTGAGGATAATGCCCAAGAAAATGTAATTGAACAAATTACACTTAATGGGCAAATTATAAATCCAATTGGAAAACGCGTTGATTTAACATTTAAAAAGAACTCTTATACAATTGAGAAAAGCACTCGTGTTGATAGTGAATATTTAGCATCATATGTCTTAAAAGAAAATGGGAAACAAGTGGGAGCTACAATTAATATCCCAAAAGACACCGCTCTTTTAGATGGAACTATTAAAGAAGTAATTAATAATGGAGAACCATTTTCAGGAGCAAGAATTGGTGACAAGTATATAGATTTACTATTAAATGATGCTAACAAAACACATGTTTATATTCCGGCAACGGCATTAGTTGATGTATATGATGGAAGTAAATATATTTCCACAGAAAATCATGTAGTAGCATTACAGTACGATACTTTAAAGTCAGATTTAGAATCTTCAGATAATCCTATTAAAATAAATATTACACAGGTAGATGGTCTTAAAAATAAGCTTGATTATTTAGAAAGTGAAGAATCAGGAATTAAATCTATTACTGGAACGGATAGTAAGATTGTTTTAGTAGGTAATGTTCAATTTGACTCCAATATTTTTAGTTTAGATAGTGCCAGTAATATAATCAGTGTGGCTTCAGGAAAATTTGAAGTAGCAGGAGAATCTAAAGAAACAGAGAAGAAACTCATAGGTAATGAATCAGATACCTTTGATGACTTAACTTTATATGGATTAAGATCTGGAATTAAAGAAGTTAAACAAAGTTCTTTAGGATTGGACACTATTGGACCTGGGTTAGTTGTAAAAGAGTTTATTGTTAATGAAGAGCCGGTTAATAAAATTACGTTAGATATTAAGGAAGGTTCGTCGTTAATGATAGATAGTAACGGCAAACTTGATTTAAATTGATCAAATAATATTTGAATATAATGGCTGATAATATTAAATTAAGATTTTTTAGACATTCTGGAACTCCAGATAGTGTTGCACAGGGTGATATTGTATTTAATCCTCAATCTAAACGAATCAGTATCTATAATGGCACAGCTTTAGAGCAATATGGAGGAGAAATCGAGGATGCTTCATTTGAAGGCGGTATTCTTACAATTACTAAAAAGGCTATATATAACCAATCTAAAGGTACTTGGGAAAATCCTACAATCACCTTAGATTTTTCAGATGTAGCAAGTGCAACAGATGTAAGTAAAGTTGTAGGAGGACTTAAGGCTACTGTTGATTCACAGGGTGCTGCAATTACGACTTTAACAAATACAGTAGGTAGTGCAACCTCTGGCCTTGTTAAAGATGTTAATACTCTTAAATCAGAAGTAGAAACTTCAAAGACTGGTTTGCTTGACAGAGTAACTGCACTTGAGTCTGCAACAGGTACGGGATCTGAAGGTATTTCTAATTTAAATACTAGACTAACAACAGCTGAGGGAGAAATTGATACTCTCCAAGCAAACGTAACTGCTTTAGAAAATAATAAAGCAAATAAAGCAACTACACTTTCTGGATATGGTATTACAGATGCTTATACTAAAACTGAGATTAATAGTAAATTGTCTTCTGTATATAAAGCTCAAGGAAGCAAAACTTCTTCAGAACTTACTAGTAGTTTGTTAGTTAATAGCAATGAAGGTTATGTCTATAATATATCAAATGAAATTACAATTACTGATGCAAATAAAAGTTTATTTGTAGAGGGGGTTAATAGTTCATATCCCGCTGGAACAAATGTAGTTGTAGTTAAAGTTGGTAGTGCTTATAAATTTGATGTTATTGCTGGTTTTGTAGATCTTACTGCCTATGCAAAAACTGCAGATCAAAAAACCATTACAGATGCTTTAAGTGGAAGAATTACTACTTTAGAAAACTTTAAAAATGGCACTAATGGTTATCAATATGTTAAGAACTTGACTTCTACTCATACTAATAGTGCTGTATCAGGGTCTCCTACTAATATGATTGCAGTTACTGCTAATAATAAAGCAACTGGAGAAGTAACTATTAATATTAATGAGACAGCTCTTGATAATAAGTTAAAAGAAATGAGTACTGCTATTAGTAATGCTGATGCTGCAGCTAAAGCAGGAGTACTTTCTTTTGGTGGTAAGACTGGAGCAATAACAGTTAGAAGTGGTTCAACTACATCGTGAGATGCAAACTTTACAATGAATAATAATGAACTTCGGGGTACTGTTGTTCCGCCTAAATCTAAGGGATCTGCTACACAACCTATTTACTTTGATGCAAATGGTAATATATCAAATGTAGGTATAGATACAACTGCTACTTCTGGTTCAAAAAAGCTTATTACTTCTGGTGCTGTATTTTCTGCAGTTTCTACCGCACAAACTACTTTACAAAATAATATTAATAATCTTAACCAAATTAATTGGGCATCGTTTTAATATAATAGGGAGGTAATCAACCTCCCTTTAATTTAAATTTAATTGAGTATGGCATCTTTAAAATTTAGACATTATACTACAGAAGCTGCATTAAAAGGCACTAAATCCACTGTTCAAGAAGCTCTTAATACCTTTGATATTGGAGATATTGTTTTTATAGATGATGTCCAAAAACAATATATTATAACTGGAAAAAATAATAATGTAGTTACCTATAAAATATATTATGGAAAGTCTGCTGTTGTAGATATATCTGGATCAGGTGCTGAACGTACATTAACTTGATCAGATGGTAGTGAAACAAAAGTTACCATTAATGATGTTGCTCATGCTACAAATGCAGATAGTGCAGAATCTGCTTCTACATCTTCAAAATGGGCAAATTCTAGAACCCTAACTTTAACTGGTTCTGTAACGGGTAGTGTGTCTATTGATGGTAGTGCTAATGTATCTTTAAATACAAAAACTAATCACTCTCATACTTTTGCTTCTCTCACATCTAAACCCACTACAATTAGAGGATATGGAATTACTGATGCAAAAATAAATAATACAACTATTACTATAGGTTCGACCTCACTTACTGCTGTTACCCCGGCAATTTCAACCACATATGCAAATCTTGTTAGTTTACGTAATTCTGGATCTCTTATTCCTGGACAACAATATAGAATAACTAATTATAAAACTACTACAACAACTACAAATACTAGTTCATCAATTCATTATTTTGATGTTATTGTAACAGCAGATAGTACAAATAAATTAAATGAGGAAGCAAAAGCCACTCAGAGTGATAGAGATACAGCTAATTATTTTACTAACTGCAATTTAAATGCATGGAAAATATGATATTGTCTTGATAATGATACTAATAGATTTGAATGAGCAGATAGTACTAGTGGAACTGGAGTTATATACAGAATGATAGATGAAAAAAATAATGATGTACCATATGATTTTAAAAATATAAGGTTTAAACGCGGATTAACTAATGGATTATACAACTCTAGTGCATCAACTTTCTCATGAGTATACACTTTTAATGCTTATGATAAAAATAATTCTGTTATTGAGGATGCATGAAAAGCATGTGAAAAATCCGCTGAAAATAAATGTTATAACAATATTATTAAACCTTACTATAATGGCTCAAAGCAGGCTCTTAATAAGATAATATTTACAAATGTATATGATTCTAATAACCACTTTACATGTTTTTCTAATACTTTTGGATATAATTGTTGAGAAAATGTTTTTAGTGATAGTTGTTCTGTAAATACTTTTGGAGATCTGTGTACAAATAATACTTTTGGTGAAAGATGCTCTGGTAATACTTTTGGGATGGACTGTTGAGATAATACTTTTGGAGCTAATGTACAGATGAGTATTTTTGGAAATTACTTTTATAATAATGTTTTAGGATCGATGTATTTTTGTAATACTTTTGGAAACTACTGTACCAATATATATTTTGCGTCAAATACAACAGCAACCTCAACAAAGTATGATGGATATCAAGGTAATCATTTTGGAGATAATTGTGGATATATATATTTTAAGGGAGAAGACGCACTAACTGATGGAACAGGATCGGTTAGATTTATACAAAATTATAATTTTGCCCAAGGATTATGTGGTACAAGTGATGGATTTTTAACTATTAATGGAGTAAGAAATAGGGATTTTGAAACTAAAGTAGCAAAAAATTCTTTAGGAGAACTAAAAACATATTGTGAAGCAGATTTGATCCTATAAAAAATTATGAAAATGAAAATTATAAGAAGGAGGTAAATAATGATAACAATGCTTAATCCAGATGCTATACCTGAGGGTGTACTTGATACTGCTATTATAACAGAAACAGAAGGCTTGTCTTCTTATACTATAATGCCAAATGTACTTACTAAACTCGGAACATTAGCTTCGTCAGTCACATTATCACTGAATACAACTAGCACTGGAACTAATATAGTTAATATTTATGATTTTATTTTTACAACTTCTACTACTGCACCAAATATTACTTGACCAGGGGGTATTTCTTGAGTGGGAGATACTGCCCCAACTATAAATGCAAATAAAACTTATGAAGTTAGTATAATGAATAATCTTGCAATTTGTGGAGAATATTAGTATGAGAGAATTATTATTAAGACGTAGACAATTACTTATACGTGGAGAAGAAAAAGACGTTCGTGCGGTTTGCTTCAAAGCCGATGGTGACCAGACTGTATCTATTACTAAGTCAAATACTACCCCTCCTACCATTACTATGCAGTACAGTTATGATGGAACATCTTGGAACGATTGGGACTTGTCTGCCCTTTCATTTGGCGGTTCTAAGAAGGTATATGTGAGAGGAGTGAACAACAAGAGATTTGCCAGTGGCCTTTACGCCTGTAACACCTTTACCTTCGGCACATCTGCCTTTGTATATGTATCCGGTATAGTTGAAACACTTCTTGACTGGGAAATAGAGATATCATCATATAAAACCGATTTTGTATTCGGTAGATTATTTTACAACCAGACAGCATTACGCAGTGCAAAGGGCTTAGTTTTCTCATCATCTAATATAACTCGTTATGCTTACTATTCCATGTTTTATAGGTGTACAAGTCTGCTTGATGGCCCAGAATCTCTTCCAGCAACGTTAACAGGTACCTATAATTGCTACCAAATGTTCGAAGGCTGTAGTAGACTTACCACCGCACCGGATCTTCCAGCAACAACGTTGACGGACTTTTGTTATGAACGAATGTTCTACGGTTGTAGGAGCCTTACCGCTGCACCAGAACTTCCGGCAACGACTTTGGTGCAAGAGTGCTATAATTATATGTTCTTTAGGTGTACTAATCTCAACTATATTAAGTGTCGTGCGAAGGTTACTGCTAGTAGAGCAACAAGCTATTGGCTCTATAATGTTGCAACTTCTGGTACCTTCTATGGATACTCCGAATACAAATGGACTTCTAATACTGGAAATGGAATTCCATCAGGATGGACATTTATTAAACTAACCGATTAAAATTAATATTATGATATATACAAAACACCAGAACGGAAGACAGGTTTTTTCATCCTGTAAAACTATTGAACTAAATGGAAGGTGGGTTAGTAATCCTACTGAAGAACAGATTACTGAGGCAGGATGAGAACAATATATCCCACCAGAAATACCTGATACACCAATAACTGAACCAACTCAAGATGAACTACTTGGCGCAGTTAAATCAATGTTAAAGAAAGATATAGATATTCTTTCAGATGAAGAGGCCCTTAGTGTTGCTGCTCTTTATCCAACTTGGATAGAAAAAATAGGTCAAGACCTTATAGTTGGAGACCGATTATGGTATGATGGCTCTTTATATAAGGTCATTCAAGCACACACAGCACAAGATGATTGGACACCATCTGAGGCCGTGTCACTATTCACCAAGGTGAGCATCTCAGAGTATCCTGATTGGGTTCAGCCGACAGGAGCAACAGATGCCTATAACAAGGGTGATAAGGTAACATATGAGGGCAAGCACTGGGTATCAACGGCTGATGCCAATGTATGGCAGCCAGGAGTTTACGGTTGGGAAGAGATTTAATATGAAATAAATAGATTATAAATTAATAATTAAATAAATGTATGAAAAAGTTAATTGAATATTTCAAATCTTGGGGAATAGATAAATGAACACATCTTGGAATAGGTGGCCTCATCTGTGCTTTATTTACTATTATTTTTATTTTTACTTCTAGTTCAGTTACTATATCTTGGCCTCTATTATTTGCTGCAATTCCAGGAGCAATGATTGTTGGCATTATTTCTGTAATAAAGGAGTTAAAAGACTCTACAGGATTTTCAACTCCCGATATTATAGCAGCTCTTATTGGATGTGCTATTGTTGAAGTTACTTTAATAATTGGAATTATAATAGGAGCTTTAATAGTGTAGATAACAGTTTAATCTTAAAACATTCAATATCTAATTATGAAAACCTGCCATAAATTAAGTATTATATTTTTAAAGTATGCTCCATTTATAGCAGGAATATTAATGTGAATTCATGTTATTTTAAAAATCTGTGGAGTAAATTTATTTATAGCAGAAAATTTAGTAGGACTTCCAATAGTACCCTGTATTATATGCTGTGTATGAAGTTATGCTTTTAATTTCTGTTTACTCCATAGAATTTTTATAATGTACACTTCATTAGTAACATACTGTATTAATCTTCATACTGATATTTTTGGTTTTGGAGATATGGTAACCATCATTAGGTGATTATTATTTAGTATTGGATTAATTCTTATTGTATTGTTTATTATTAAGCAGTGTAAAAATAAATATAATGAAGAAATTACAAATAATTAGAGACTTACTTGCTAAAATAGTTGATGATATTGACGCTGGAAATTCTAATTTATCTGAGGATCAATATAATGATATAATAGAGCAAATTAGTTTCTTTTCTAACGCTAATACTAAATATAGTAAATATCAAGCATGTAAATATCTCGACATTAGCAGGGCTACTTTTGATAACAAAGTTAGAGAAGGTTTAATTCCTGCAGGTAAAAAGCAACAGGGATTTAAAGAATTATTCTGATTAAAATCCGACTTAGATAAATATAAAAATAGTAATGTTTCATAACATATTTGTATATATAACTCTCTATAAGTTAACTACTTATAGGGAGTTATTTTCTTTTTAGCAATATTCTCTTTTGGGCATATACATATATTATATTTGCATCGTGATCACAAGAAATAAAAGATTTTTAATTCTAATTTTTATTATTATGACAGACGACGCAAAAACTTATGTATTTGATTCGGCCAGAAGTTCTATGGATCCAGCTACCCTTTTAGCAATGATGAATAATAACGGATTTGGTGGAGGAAACTGGATGTGGATAATCTTCCTCTTCTTCTTATATGGATGGGGAGGTAACGGTTTCTTCGGAAATAGAAATGGTCTTGGTTCTGAAATAAATGGAGACTATGGTAGAACATTACTACTTCAAGCTATTAATGGAAATGGAAATGCTATTGGTCAATTAGCTACTACTTTAAACTGTGATATTAATGCAGTTCAAACTGCTATTAATTCTCTCCAGACTAGTATCCAGTCTGTAGGTAATCAGGTAGGTATGTCAGGAATGCAGACCATTAATGCAATCCAGGCAGGTAATCAGCAATTAGCTGCACAGTTAGCACAGTGTTGCTGCGATAATAAGTTGTTAGTAACCACTCAAAGTTATGAAAATAGAATTGCCAATGCAGAGCAGACTTCTTTACTCGGAAGTAAGATAGATTTCAATGGAGCTAATATAACTAATAAAATTGCAGACCAGACTGCATTACTTAATGACAAATTCTGTCAATTAGAAATAAGGGAGATGCAGAATAAGATAGACGCTCTTAGAGAAGAGAGATCTTCTTTAATGTCTACTTTATCTAATGAGCATCAGACTGCTGCAATTCAAAACTATGTAGCTAGTGTAGTTAGTCCTATTGCAGCTAAAGTAAACTCTATTGAGTGTAGACTTCCACAGACAGTAACTCTTCCATATAGTTGTGCTACAGCTGTTCCTACTTCTGCCGTTTATGGTGGATTTTATGGCAATGGTTCTATATTTACAAATGGAGCTTGGGCTTAAGGAGGTGATATATGGCTAGTATTAATCCAATAAACTTTTTAAGCAATAGGAATGGTATACCTAGAATAGCTAGTACAAGTGTCAGTGTTAATACTGCTGATGTTACCTTTAATTTTAATTCAGATTTTACATTTAGTAGAAATTTTAGTGGATTGGTTTTAGTAAAATTAGACCAATCTATTCCAAGTGGAACTACTACAACTCTCCCTATATTACTTAGCTCAGCTATTGGTACTCAGCCAGTAGTTACTAAAAATGGGGCCGCAGTTACTGTAGCAGAAATTACAGGTACAGGAATTTACTTAATGTATTTTGATAGATCAACATCAACACTTCAATTAATAGCATAATATGTTTCAAAACTTACGAGTAGGTAATACTATCTATGTATTAAATAAAGAAAATGGACTGTCTTTAGAAAAAGGAACTATAGTAAATGTTTCATTACCAGTTCCTAAATATCCATTAGCAACAACATTTGGAAATCAAGAAATGTTAGTAGATGTAATAGTAAAGATTAATAATCAAGAGATTACTTATCAAAAACTTCCCGCAAATTCAGATATAGCTGATTTCGGAAATACTGGGATAGTATTATCTGCAAGTAAGGAAGCTATTAACTCGGAAATTATTAGTTTAAAAACTAAAAGCGAGGATATTATTAATAGTGTTGATTATCATAAAAGTGTTATTAATGACTGTGATAAACTATTATCTGAATTAAATCCAGACTTTGCAGAACGACAAAAACAGCAAGATGAAATAAAGATGTTAAAAGAACAAATTTCCTCAGTTGCTGAAAGTGTTTCTACTTTAATATCAGAGCTAAGGAAAGCTAAAAATTAATTATTATGAGAATGTGGGAAATTAGAGAAAACTTTGGCCGATATGATCGAGACGATAGATACGGAGATCGTATGGGATATAGGAGCAGCTCTAAAGAAAAGACTGTAAAAGAAGCCTATGAATGTGGTTACGAAGACGGTTATAAAGCTGCAATGGAAGAGATGGAAGAAAAATCTAGTTACGATAAAAAGTATAGGTAATGAGATTAGATGCAAGAGATAGATTCCCTTCAGGGATGGAAGAATATTTATCGCACTACGGATGGCATTTTAGTAAGAATATGTGTGAATGGGCTTGCTCTAAAATGTATAGAACAGATGCCACTGGTAAAAGAAACTATATAACGCCTTGATCAAAAGAAGAAGTAGATAGTTTATTAAAAAAGTATAATATTAATTTAACTAACAAAATAAGCTATGACTATGTGTTTGCTGCTAATATGTGTAGGGCTGATTATATGGGATCTTCTATTACAGATGAACAACATATTGCTTTATTTATTAAAGACTATGTAGACGATAAAGATGGATATTCAGAATTACCTTTCACAAGATTTTATGCGGATTGTGTAGGTTCTGGCTGTCCTATTAATTGAGGGGACATGCTTTAATATGATAATTCAGGACATTTATCTAGAAAGCTGAGATTGATATGTAAAAGTTTTCTATGCTGTAGATACATATTACATAGATAAGATCTTAGGTGAGTTAGAGTGCATAGGTTGTACTGACGAGGATTTAAAGCATGCTGAAGAATGCTTAAAAGGAAAGAACACAGGCCTAACCTACTCTAACTTAAAATATAAATGTTCGATTATGGTAATAGGCTTAACTTCATCTCCTGCTGAATTTCAAAATACAATGGATCATGAGAAAAGTCATTTAGCAATGCACATTGGGGAAACATTAAATTTAGATGTATTTGGAGAAGAGTATGAGTATTTAGTTGGCGATATTGGCCAAGAAATGTTTCCTGTAGCTAAACAGTTTCTTTGTGAACATTGTAGAAAAGATTTATAAATTAGATTAAGGCTGGCTTTATAGTCAGCCTTTTTTATTTTGTTTTTTAAAATAAATTTATTATATTTGTCTGAATTATAATATATACTAACTATGAAATGAAAAATTAAACTTATTATTGGGGCAATTATTGCAGTAATTATCGCTGCTTTAAGTACAACAACGGCTATAATGAATAACCGTATTAAAAAATTAAATCGTGAAGTTGCAGAAGCTGTAACTAATATTAAGGCATATGAGTTAGAAAATTCTGCTTTAAAAGATGATACAATAGAGTTTCAATATACTATAGAACAATTAAATTATAGTAAGGACTCTTTAAACCAAAGAATTAATAAATTAAGAAAAGAGTTAAAAATTAAGGATAAAGATATTCAAAAACTACAATATATTGTTTCTGAAAATCAGAAAAAAGATAGTATAGTTGTTCGAGATACTGTATTTATAAAGGACGCAAAAGTGGATACAACTTTAACAGATGATTGATCAAAGCTACATTTACAATTAAAATACCCAAATACAGTTATAGCAGATTATTCATTTAAGAATGAATCTTTAGTAACAACTTATTTAAAAAAAGAAACACTTAATGCACCACATAAGTGTGCATTTATAAGATGATTCCAAAAGAAACATAAAGTGATTCATGTTGAAATTAATGAACAGAATCCCTATTGTGAAACAAAGGAACAAAGATTTATTAATATAATTGATTAATGGCTTTAGTAAATAATGCTACAACTATAGGTACTGGTGGAAAAAATCTAGTATTAGAAACTGCAGGACATATTTATGTTAAAGTTAATGAAAGATACTATGAATTAGATTTTAAAAATTCTGGATCTGATAAACTTTATGGAAAACCTATAGTTAATGAAATTATACAACCTGTAGAAGAAGTAGATTTATCTGATTATATTACTAATGAGGATCTTAAAAAGACTCTTAAAAAATATGTAACAGAAAAATCCTGACAAGATGTAATAGATACACAATCTGCACTTCAAAATTCATTATTAGATTTTGAAGAGGCAATTAAACCTATTACTGTACAAACAATGCAAGTTGTAGTTGGTTCAGAGGAATTACAATTTGACTGAATTTATGACTTTACACATACAAGACAATTAGATAATAGTCCTGTTGATTCTCCATTATATATTGATATGGATGAATCCTCTGAACATTATAACCAATTAGTATGAAATCCTGGTTTTATTAAACATTATACAATTGATGGACCTAGTAAAGTTATGCCTGAGACTTCTCCAGATGATCGATTAAAAGATTATTGGAGATGGTATATAATGAATAGCGAAGGAAAGGATGAGCTTGAGGAAATATACATGGATGGAACATTCTATGTTTATTTAAAAGTACCTTATTCTAATGAATATAGCACAAATAATGAAGATTTACGGGGAAATGGTCCACATGATGCTAATTTATATTTAAATGAAGAAGGTGCTCCACAGCAAATGCTTGGATCAGGAAAATATGCTAAAACTGGAATAGGGCAGGTTGTTTATTCATCTGAAGCTATAAAATTTGGTCCAGAATATGATGATGTAACGGGATTAAATTATTACTATTTATTATATGCAATTATAACCGATAGTGATGGAAGTCCTAGTATTTCTACATTAAATGGATTTACAGAAATTCTTCCTGGACAAATTCGTGCATATATATTTGCAACATCTGATGGAACTCAGTATTTAGATTTTTTACATGAACGTTTTAAGATTGGAAACGAGAGTGAGTTTTTATCATGAGATAAGGGGCAACTAAATATAAAAGGAAGTATATCTGTTACAGGAGGTGATTTAAAAAATGAACTTATCAATCTTCAAGCTCAAATTGATGATGAAATTCAGTGTTGATTTTCTACTGATGGAGCCAAAAATAGTTATGATCTTCCGCTACCTAATGAAGATAATAAAAGTTCAGAGCCGAATTGACCGGTATCAGAATGAGACAATTATAAAGAACATTTAGGAGATCTTTATTATGTAGTTGACGATAATCCGAATACTAGTGAAAGTGAAAAAGGTCAAGCTTATCGCTATATAAAAAAGGATGATTCATATTATTGAATTAGAGTTAGAGATAATTCAGTATCATTAGCATTATATAATGCTTATTTGGCAAAAAAAGCTGCAGATAATGCTATGAATAAGTTCACTGAGTGAGCAAATGATGGAGTTATAAGTCCGTTAGAAGTTACAGATATTGAAACTGAATATAATTTTATAATTAGTGACTATCAAGAACAATTAGATAAAGCAAATACATTTAAATTAGCTGAAACAAGTGAATGAATAAGTTACAATACCGCCTATACTAATTATACAAAAAGTTTAAAGGATATATTAGATTGATGAGATTCAGTTAAGGGTGATTCAGAAAGAATAACAGAGACCTATACTATACCTGGTGACTTTAAAACAAATATAGAAAGCTATTATAATTCTCGCCTTACTTTTATTCAACTAGCACTTAAATCTTCGATAGTTGATTTATCTTATATAACCACCGCTATTAAAAAAGGAAAAACCACTATTAATGGTGGTTTAGTTCTGACTGGATTAATTGAACTTGGTTTTGGACTTGCTGATCCAGATGATGAAAATTATTATAACTCTTTTAGAGTTATGTCTGGAATAAATGGTATTCTTAAACAAGAAGAGAATGGCACTTATAATTATAGAGATCCTGCTGCTTGATTTGGTGGAGATATGCTAGATATGGAAAATGAGGAGGATTTATTAAAGCCAAATATTTATACATTATATGTAAAGGAAAATGGCACAGAGTATAATAAATATTTAAGCAGTAATGATACAATAACTGCAGAATTTTGTAAATGGACAAAAAATATTGAATCTGAACCTTACTATTCTACTACAAAAGATGGGGATACATTTATTAATAATTTATTTGTAATAGAACAATCCTATAATAGTAGAAGTATTTTTACAGCAAAATTAAATGCGAAATTAACTGGAAAAACTTTTACTAGTTCTGAAAATACAGAAGAAACAATAAGCGGCAGGATTTTAGCATATCGAACAAGCCAAGTAAATATATCATTTTCAGCTATTGATCTTGAAACTAATACAACTATATCTGTTCCCAGAGACTTCTTTGATCAATATATAGTTAAGACACACGTAGGTGGAACTATTAATTTAGAAGGAAAAACTATATTAGTGTCTAGTGATAATTTCCTATTTTTTAATATAAATAATACATATTATCGTATTAGTTTTAAGGGGACTACTGTAAATAATGTTCGAGGATTAGTATATACAAGAACTTCTGCAGAAGGGGATACAATTGTAGATGTTTATACAGATAAAGGTTATGAATCTCTTATTTTATATAAGTGAAAATGTAATGATAACTATATTTATACATTAACTGATTATAATACAAAACCTGATTATATATACTTACCTCTATCTTCTGGTTATGCTAAATTTGCTGATAATTACACAGTAGAAGACCATTCAGTTAACTTAGCAAAATCTTTATTTAGAATGGACGGATCAGGTTACTTAGCTAACGGAAATATTAGTTGGGATAAGGGCGGTAAATTGGTATTTGGAAAGGATAGTGAAAGTATAATTATTGATCCAAATGGAGCTGTTAAATTGGGATATTTACATTCAGATGAAAGTTCTTTTTGAATTGGAACTGAAAGTAAGAAAATGTTAGAAGTAGTTGGAGATACATGTAAAATAAATGGATCACTTTCAGTTAAATCTGATTCCTATTTTAATGACAACAGTTTTATATCTGTTGAAGATTCTAAAGGAATAACTATTGCTGATATAGGATGTAGACCATTATCTACTGCAACAATTCCTACTTATTTAAGACAGGATGATAATGTTAGTATGTTTGATGCCAAAGGATCTGCCATGTGGGGCAAAGTTAATATTCCAAATAATTGAGAGTATCAAATTATTGATTGGTATAAATGTTGGATTGATGGAGAGATATATAAGATCACTAAGTTTAAGATAGAATATGGATTTCGCCGTGTAAGTAAAGCAATAACAATGACAATTGCATTAAGGGATTTTGATCTACTTAATAATACAACCACTGATACGCCTTTATTTACACAAACTTTTAATGTTAGCAATAGTACTCAGAGTGCCATTATTACTGAAGAAAATCTTACTCCAAAGAATAAAACAATGTCGAGTCTTCATTCATATTCTTTAATTATGAAGTTATCTCCTGGACAGGTTCAATCTTCTATAAAAAGTGACTCCCGCATTCATATTGAAAGAGGTCGCTGTGAAGTTGAGATTACTAGAGTAAATGCTCCAATGCAAAAGGGAACTTTTATTAGACCTAATGGTATATCTTCTATATTTGGGCAAAAGAATAAATTTCAATGGCTTGGTGCTATGAGGCCAAACTCCTATACAACTGACTATAATGATTATAGAGATCAAGGTGGTACTTTTATTGTGACTATTCCAGCAGTTGAAGGAGGAGATACTGCAACTAAAATATTTGGTTTAGAGATCACTGGATTTATGGATGCAAATGGTAATTCTCCAGACAATCCGGGAATCAGCATTAATTTAGGAGATGGATGATATAAATTACAATTTGACGAAAACCATTTTTTAAAAGGAGTTTAATATGAAAATAAATTTAACACAAATTAAAGTTAGACCTTCTCTTCTAGAGGAAGAGAAGGTTTTGGATGTACAAAAAACTATTGCAGATTTAATATGAAGAGAGTGCGGTAAAGAGGATATTGCAAAAGCTAACTTTGCTTTAAAACTATTTAATGCACCGGGAGAAATTGAAATTACAGATACTGAGAAACAATATATAGAAGCAGTTTTAGTTAATGCAAAATATTGATTGGCGGATGCAATAGAAAAAGAATTAAATAAATAATAAATTTTATTAAAAAATTTGCATATATCAAAAATAATATATATCTTTGCAGAAATTTAGGGCCAAGGTGGCTCTAATGTAGAGATATTAATGAATTAATATGTTATTATGGAAGACGATGTAAGACTAAATTTTGATGATCTGTTGGATAATTCTGAATCTTCACAGGAACTAAATGAGGATGAGGATCTTCAGGATTCAGAAGAACTTGAAGAATCAGAGGAGCTCGAAGAGTCTGAAGAATCAGAAGAATCAGAAGAATCGGAAGAGTTAGAAGAATCGGAAGCTCCAACATTTGAAGGAAATGCACTTTATTCATTTCTTCAAACACGTGGAGTAAAGGACCCTACTAAAATTGTATTTAGTAATGAGGACGGTTCTACTGAAGAGGTTGATTTTGCAACTTTAACTCCAGAAGAGCAGCTTGATATTCTTCAGCAGGTCACAGACCCAGGGTTAACGGAGGATGAAATTAATACTGTTAACTACTTAAGAAAAAACAGAATGAGTATGGCTCAGATTATGGAAGCTTATGCACAGCAGAAGCTTAACGCTTATTTAAATGAGCACCCTGAGGACATACATCAAAAGAGTTACACAATTGACGATTACACAGATGACGATTTGTATATCGTCGATCTGAAGAGAAGATATCCAGATTTCACAGACGAAGAGATCCTATCTAAATTAGATGAAGCTAAAAAGAATGAGACTCTCTTCGAAAAAGAAGCAGAGATTTTAAGAAATGCATATAAAGCTCAGGAAGATCAAGCTGAGGCCGAGCGAGTTCAGTTAGAACAGCAACAGGCAGAAGATTTAAGGAATAACTTAATAGCCGCTGCTAGTAATTTCAATGAAGTTCAGCTTGACTATACTGATGATGAAAGCGACTCTTTAGTTATTGAGGATGCAGATAAACAGCAGATGATATCTTATATTCTTGATCAAGATGCGAATGGTAAGTCACAACTTGTTAAAGATCTTGAAAATCCAGATACGTTAATTGAACTTGCTTGGTTACGTACTCAGGGTGCAGAAGTTCTTTCTAGTGTTACTAAGTATTGGAAAGAGACTTTAGCAGCAGCAAGAGCTGAAAACAAGAAACTTCAAGCGCAGATTGACAAGTTGAATAAGAAAAATGGAAGCACTGTTGTTGTCCCAAAAGCTCCTCATGTTAAAGAGGATACAAAAGCTTATTCCGCCTGGGATAATTCAGGCTTAATATAATCTAACATTATTTAAACTAATTTAAAATTATTATGAGAATTTCAGGTTTTTCTACAACTAGGCCTAATATGCCTACAACTCGCACTTATGGCGACTTTATGAAATTTCTGGGTGAATTTATGACTCATAATAATAAAAAATTGCGCCCAGAATAAATTTCGTGAATTGCTGGAAGCCCCCCCCCCCAAACTTTATGGGTAATCAGCAGCTAAGCTATATAGAAATATATAGAAAGTTCAACGACTAATGACCGAATCTTAATAGGTAATGCTAAAGATAGTAATGTCAACACGAGCGCGAAACACTTAGTAGAGAGTGATAAGATAGTCTAACCATACATGATGGCAAAATGTATGAACTATAGGATAAAGAGCCTATAGGATAATATTATGGCAAACCCAGCCCGCCTAGGTATTGTATCGACTCTGTATGATCAGTATACAGCTACTCACCTTACAGAGGCTCTCATGAATACTTATACCATGGAGAAGGGCAAAAAGGGATTCCAGTCAATAAATTCATTCCTTATTGAGTGGGATCTCCAGACTAAGAAGATTAAGAGAGTACCTCTCGTTGCTGCACCAGAAGGTTCTGGTATGAATGCAGGAGATGTTAAGTTCTACTTCCCTGAGAACTATTATCAGAAGTATGACACTTTCGTAGTTGAGAGGACTCGTCAGCAATTTATTGTTCTTAATCGCCCGCAGAGACTGCGTGATAATTGTTGGTTAGTCATCGCTAAGATTCTGGATAATGATTACGATTCAGTAGTTGATCCTACAACTGCAGCTGGTTTCCAGACTCGTTTCGTAACTAATTATGTACCAGAGCTTCACAGCGAAGGATATACTAAGTATCAGAGTAACTGCGAAAAAATGCGTACTTACATAGCTACACACCGTTGCGATATTGATATGTCAGCTATGTACAAACCGATGGAGGATGTATTTATCCAGATTGGTAAGGGTAATGATGACGATCCTGTTTATAAGATGAATACAGCTGAAAAGGATTGTCTTGACTCATTTATGGAAGCCCGTAATAATGCTCTCCTTTGAGGGAAGAGCAACATGGACTCATCGGGCAAGCCGAAGATCAACTTTTCATAGGTCTTCCTGCATAGTGATATGCAGAATAAAAACTGTTCAAAATGCTGGGACACCCTTAGAGATTATCTACTACAACATAATTCGCAAGAATAAGTGTGATGGTTTGAAAAAGATAATATTGGGCAATCAGCAGCAAAGGCCTCTCTTAGAGAGGAATGTTCAACGACTAAAAGTTCAGAATCTTATATGTATAAATACATAGTTTACAAAACGACAAATCTTATTAATAATAAGATATATATAGGGGTCCATAGGACTAATACAGATATCGACGATGGATATATTGGATGTGGTTTATCAAAAACACATACAAATAGGTTTAAAAAATATGCTTTTCATCAAGCTGTAAAAAAATATGGAGTTTCCAATTTTATAAGAGAAACTCTATTTGAATTTGATGACACAGAGAGTGGAAAAATACAAGCATATAAAAAAGAAGCAGAATTGGTAAATAGAGACTTTTTAAAAAGAAAGGATGTCTATAATATGTGTTTGGGAGGAAAGGTTCCTTCTTCTATATATGAAAAACAAGTTTGCCAATATGAATTAGATGGAACATTTATTAAGTTATGAAATTCATTATCTGAAATAGAAAGAGAACTTAATATAAATACATCAAATATATCTCAAGCTTGTATTAATAAATCTTATTCTAGAAATTATCAATGGAGATATTATTCTGGAAATACAGATAATATCGATCCAATAAGTACAAGTAAAAAAGTGGTTTATCAATTTGATCTTCAAGGTAACTATATTACTTATTATAAATCACTGCATGAAGCATATGATAAAACTAAAATTGACTATAAAGCAATAAGTCAAGTTTGTTTAGGTAAATGTGCTCAAGCTGGCGGATTTTATTGGAGTTATAAAAAACATTTTGATTTTAATCCTAAAAAAGTTAGAAAAGTTGCAGTAGCTTGTTATACTAAAGAAGGAGTATTTATAAAGTCATTTACTTCAATAACAGAGGCTGCAAAAGAGTACAATGTCGGTATTTCTACTTTATCACAATGTATTTCTGGAAGAAAAAAATATTGTGCTAAAGTAAGATGACGTTATTTTTATGGAAATACGTCAAATATAGAGTCGTTAAAAGATTAAGATATAGTCTGGCTATACAGAAATGTATTAGATTATGCTATGATGAAGATGGGCGCCCGATTGTTTCAGCAGATGGCGTTATCGCACAAATCGAACGTTTTGCTACTAAATTTGTATTTAGTAAGCTAAATATCGGTTATTTTGAGAAGGCTCTTCAGGCAATGGTTGCTAAGTCCGAGAAACCACAGGGAAATCAGTATATGCTTCTTTGCAATACTCCATTCTATAATGAATGGCAGAGAGTTATGAATGCATGGATTGTGGCTCATAAGACCGATGGTTCATTCCTTTATTCTAAGGGAACCAATGGTTACGTAAATCTTGGAGCAACTTACGAGTCTTATACTTATGGAGGTAACACAATTAGTGTTAAGATTGATAGATGCTTTGATGTAGAGTTCCCAACTCGTAAATATGCAGCTCTTATTGATCTTACAGCTGATGCTTCTACTGGTAAGCCTGCTCTCGCCTTCTTTACGTTCAAGGGTGGCGATATTATCCATAACGTTATCACTGGTGTAGGTGGTAAATCTGGCCTTGCTTCTGGTGAGGTTTCTAGCCCTGTTGCAGGTTCTAAGCTGGTAAACTGGGGTTATGGTGGCGTAGCAGTATTCAACCCTTACCGTTCAGTAATCATGATCGGCGAAGAGAACAGAAATAGTATCTGGTCATAAATTAAATAGTAACCTCCCTTCCACCCCCTAAATATGGAGGGGAGGTTTATTTTTAAAAGATTAAGTTTTTAATAGAATTAATGATTATGGAGAATAAAGTTATTACACTTAGAAGTGTATTTGGAAAGATGAAAGAGTATCATTTTCAGCCTGGTAAACAACCTAATGGAGCAAGATTTGACTGGGTTAAGCCTGTAAGATATGATTCCATGGGAAATTCTGAGCTGATTATGACAGAAGCAGAAAGAAACAATCCAGATAGTCAGTATTATCTTGCTGAGGATGAAGATATCCTTGTAACAGATGGTACTACATTTGATTTAAGTGATCCTCTTCAATATAATAAGTGGATGTCCATTAAGGATTCAGATCTTATTGTTCCAACACGTGATGCACGTGATAAAAATGGAAATCTATATATTGATGGTGATAAAATGCGCTATGGCATTGCAGAACTTTATGTAGATATTCCTGGAGAAGAGTCTGAAAGAAGTGTTTCTAAGAAACAGAAGATTACAAAAGCTTGGACTTTCATTGGTCAAGATACCAAAAGTGGTCGTCTTACTAAGTGTAAGCTCCTAGGCAAATATATGGAGAATGCACCTGATAGTGACGTAGAAGATTATCTATATCAGGTTGCAGAAAAGAATCCAGATATGGTTCTTGAGTTATATACCAGCGGTGATATTGCACTTAAACTTCTTCTTATTGATGCAAAGAAAAATGGTGTAATTCTAAAGAAAGATGGTATGTACAATTATGCAGATAATATATTAGGAGCTACCGACGATGCGGTACTTTTATTCTTCAAGGTTCCTTCTAATAAGAGAATTCTTGATCAGATTAAACTTGAAACATATCCAGAATATGCTTCAGTATCTGCTATAGAAAATAAAATAGAAGCTGTTGAAACTGTTCCTGACACTACAGCCAAAAAAGTGACAACATCATCTAAAAATAAATAGGATTAATAATCCTAAAATATAATTTAATCTAAATATATAGTAAAAGATTATATACATATTATATAATAATTATTATATTTCGTATAAAAATTAAATCATTTTAAGTTTTAATATGACAGCTCGTGAATTATATGAATATGCATTAATTGAGTTAAATAAGCTTGAAGCACCTAGTTTGCTTCTCGAAGATTATAATTACTTTATTAATAAAGCTGTTCAGCAATATATTAATCTAATATATGCAAAACTTGAGATTGATCAACAGAGTACAGATGATATCAGAGTATTAAAGACTTCTGCAGTACTTAAACCAAGTAAACTAACAGAAAATCCGTCTTATGATAATCTTGCAGGGGGAATGTTTAAATCTTCCTATTATGTGGATCTTCCAGAAGATTATATGCATCTTTTAAATTGCATTGTAGAATATAAGGTTGGAGTTTCTAATTTTAAATGCTATAATAAAGGTGATACTGTTTACTTTGCAGCAAGGAGACTTACTCCTGATATGTATACACAGGTACTTAATAACGCTTATATGCGTCCGATGTATAAGCGCCCTTACTACTACTTAAATAATATTAATACTGCTGGTAAAATTGTAACAAATCCAAGTATGGATACAGCAATTTTAGAGGCTAATAAAAAAGGAACTGAGGAAAGCACAATACCAACAAGTAAATTAGTTGATTCTAATACTCCTGCTGGAGATAGACTATCAAACCCTTCTATTGTTCGTCTTGAACTCAGATATGGCAATGACGATGGTGTATTTATTCCAAGTAATATTTATGTAGACTATCTTAAGTCACCTATGTACATAAGACTTACTCAAGAGCAAATTAATTCTACTCTTGACTATTCTCAAGTACTTGAATTCCCAGATTATGTTTGCTTTGAGATTGCAAATATTTTTGTTAGGTTACTTATGGAGAATTCTAGTGATCCTAGACTTCAAACAAATATGCCTATAAATAGTACTATTGCAGCTCCTGCTGCAATACAAGCAGCTCAACAGCAAGCACAAAAATAAAACAATTTAAAATTTAGAAAGTATTATGTTTAATTATACTAAAGAAGTTATTATCAATGATCCTGCTATCATAATTGCCGGCACTTCAGAAAATGGTCTTGGTGAAGGTGTAGTTGCTATTAAGAGAGGTGGAAACTATAAAATCGAGAATATTGAGGGCAAGATCTATAAGACTGTAGGACATACTGGTACAAAAGCTAAGGCTGTTATTACTCCAGCTGCTCTTGGAACTGCAGATGTTGCTCGTCTTACTATTTATCTTTCAACTCCTGGCACAGAATTTGTAGAGTTTGGATCTCCTAATTGGCAGGAATTTGGAAAGCCTTATATTGTGGAGACTACTGCCGGAGATGCTGCAGGTCTTGCAGCTGCTATTAAGCTTGCTCTTAATGAGGATAATGCACATTTCTCTGTTAAGGTTAATGACTCTAAAGTAGAGCTTGAGGTTGCTGAGACCTGGATGGATTTTGCAGAAGTTAACTATGATCTTGTAACTTTTGCAGATTGTTCTGATTGCGCTAAAGAGACTGTTGAAAGTAAGGCTGCTAATGTAGCTATCACTAAGGGCAAGACTGAGTTTGCTACAGCTAAGTGGATTGTTGAGAATCTTCGTTTCCCTTCACATCCAAATCTTCGCTACGCTCCTCTTTATGCTGATGAGGCTCCTGTAGCTGGCACTGTTTATACTGAGTACTCCTTTGAGTATAAGGTTAAGCGTTCAGTTCCTGGTGGTTTGTCTGCTGTAGGTCAGGTAGCTGATTCTATTGTTAGAATTGTATTCTATGTAGCTCCTGGTGCTCAGAGTGCTTTCGAGACTGCTTTTGGTGCAGAACTTCTTGATACTACTACTGATGCGAAGTAGTTTAAAATAACTAATTATATAAGCGGGTGGGAGTAATCCCGCTCGCTTTTATTTTTTTAAATTTACTATTATGAATATTAATCAAATTGCATCTGCTATTATAAATGATCTATTTTCAGGAAATCTTGTCTCTCTTTCAAATCGTTCTATGGTATCTATTGAACAACTTATGGATGAAGTTGTAGAAACAAGAAATGCTGTAATTAAAGATTGATATTTAAAAAATATGCTAAATTTAGGCGATATGATGGTTGCAATTAACTGTGTTGAAGTTGATTGTAAGGATCAAAATAAATGTGCTTGTATGAGTTCATTAGCAAACGCTAAAATGGCAAAACATTTTGAAATTCCACAACTTATGCCGGGCTTAGGTCCTGATGCATTAGTATTCGTAGGTAGTACGGATAGAAGTAACGCTTTTAAAGTTTATTATAATCTAGAAGCAATTAAATATCAGCAACACTACCAAAAATATAGAAAAAGACCAAACCCTAAGCCGTTTGTTTATGTAGAAAAAACACCAAACGAAAATGGAATGTATGATTGTTGAATATTTGATGCACCATTTGTACAATATATAGCCGTTATTGGTATATTTAAAGATCCAAGACAATTAGAGAAATATAATTGTTGTAATGATACAGAATATTTAGAGATGGGAGCTATAAGTAATGAAATTAAAAATAGAATTCTTCAAAAGAAGATTCAACTTTATAGAACCCCAGCACCTCCAGCAGCACCAGTAGTATAATATGAGTCAATTAATTAATATGAAAGCTGTGTATCCTCTAATAGAAGATTTATATGGAATTGAGGCAGATACTGATAAGTTTGAAGATATTGCTTTAGCTGGTTGAGAATTAATTGGAAATAAACATACCAGACTTTATCGTTATATAGGAAGTACTGTTAATGGAGAATTGCAATTACCTTGTAATGTAGATGTTATAGAGTCAGTACATATTCCTGTAACTGATGCACAACTTACAAGTAACAAAATAAATTATATTGATACTGATTCAGTTTTAGTAGAGAGTTATATAGACGCCTGAAATAGTAAAACCGACCCATTCAATCAGAAAGGTAAATACGTTAAATATAAAGAAGGAGATAACACTCTTTATTTTAATCGCGATTATGATAAAGTAATAGTTATTTATCATGGGATTATTGTTGACGAAGAAAGTGGACTCCCACTAATTAATGAGAAAGAAATGAAAGCTATTGCAGCATTTGTTGCCTGAAGAGAGCTACTTAAAGATGGTATAAGAAAACGTAATGCAGATTCAATAAGGTTGGCTCAGGCAGTTGAAGCTGAATGATTAAAACGTTGTAATGCAGCCAGAGTAAAAGACCATCTTTCTCAGAATGATATGGATACGATACTTGATGTTAAGACACGTTGGGATCGTAAACAATTCTCAAAAAGTTTTAAAGTATTGATATAATGAGATACTATACAGGATATTGCTTTACAGCTTATGATCTCTTTGAGACATTTAATAAGAAGCAACTTAAAATACGCAGAGACACAGTTCAAAATAAGTATGGAGTTAATAGAAAACAATTATTTTGTGCCTCTGTACTTATATATTGTTTTTATTTAATTCTTTTGGATATTATTGAAAATAATGTTACCTTTGTATTACCGCTATTAAATAATAAAACTGCAACAATATATGCAAAACCTGTAACTGGGGATGAATTTAAAATTGCCAGACAAAGGGGAGCGTTTACAGATATAGATTTTCTAAAAACTAATTTTACAGGTTATCAGTTAACCTATTCTTGACTAACTGATTCTGGATATCGTTATAAACCTATCTATATTAATAAGCGGTTTAAAGATGTATTTACACAATACATAAATGAAGGTAAACAATATTACTAATGGAACTACGTTACATAGAAGACTATTATGAGAAAGTACATGAAAGATTTCCAGACTTAGAAATGTGGGAAATTGAAAAGATACTTAAACATGGGATGCAGACGTTTTCTATTTTAAATTCCAGAGGAGCGGATATTATTATAAAATCTGCCCATAACTCTTTTACAATGTACTTTGGAAAATTATTCAATAATAAAGAAATTAGATACAAATATGCTAATTTAAAATGAAGAATTAAGTATAGACTTAAATACTGATTAAATAATAAAGTTTGGGATGGTAATTATTATTTTGCTCTTACACAAGAGGAATATAATAAATATATTCCAAAGAAAAAAGGAAGAAAAAAAGTTACATTTGATTATATTAAAGCTTTTAAGATTAAAGAGGAAGCTTGTATGCGAAAAGATACTAAATATCTCTTTAAACTTACTGGCGAAGAAGATAAGGGTTGTGTTATTACAAAAGAGCACTTCTCTACAAGAAATATAAGTTTAATCGCCACTCGCAACTCTGAGGGCAAGATGATATATAATGAGTAGACAAGAAACAAGTAATACTTTTAGCGATGGATTGATCAAAGATCTTAATCCTATAAATACTCCTGACACTGCCTTAACAGATTGTGTAAATGGAACAATCATTACTTATGATGGTAATGAATATAGTTTACAAAATGATAGAGGTAATTATGCTCTAGAAAATTGTAAACTACCTGATGGGTATATTCCAGTTGGAACTGCTGAATATGGAGGTATTTTATATATAGTTAGTTATAGTCCAATTGAGAAAAGAATGGAAATAGGTTCATACCCTTCTACAAGAGTTGTGACTAAATTACCAGATCCAAGACCTGATTCTAAATCAGGAAATCGTACAACATCTGGAAAATATTCTGAATTATCAGCACAGTGTAAATTAAATATATTTAGTAGTGCAGACCCAGAAGAATACAAATTGTATCCTGGAGATGGATATAAATTATCTGAAAAAGCAAGAAGTGCAGTAAGTCGTGATGAATTTTTTGTAGTTGATGAAAATAAAGCATTACACGATATTACTGATGAAATAAAAGTAAGTAATGATAAATTTATAAAAGTATCATGAGGTGTACCAGGATGAATAGCTGTAAAAACGCATATTGCAAATATTGATAGTTTTGGAATTGGTGTAAGATCTGTATCTTTTCCAACTTATATACAATCTAACTCTAAAATGAAAATTAAGTTTAGATTTAGAATTATTGCAACAGATCCATTGATAACAAATAGTAGTTCTGGATTATCAGTTACATATGTAATTACTGATGGAACTACAAAGTATAGTGGCGATAAAAAATCTATTCCTAGTAACTTATCTTATTCATTAGGAAATGGAGGAAAAGCATATTATTTTGACACTGACAATTTAGAATTTACTGCTAAAGAGGATACAACTGTTACAGTAACAGCAGTTCCATATTTTCATGGTATTGAATATGATAATTGTAAAACAACCTTTACTTACAAAGTTTCTGGAAAAGATGATATAGACAGTGTTGCAATAGGCAAAGAAGTATGGAAATATAAAACATTAGACGATCGTGTTTTAATTAACTTTAGTACAGAAGGATTAGATGGATATAAAAGTATTAGTGATTTAGAGCTTCGATATTCAATATATTCATTAGATGGTACTAAAATAATTTCAAGAGAATCTATAGATTGAATATTCTCTGGAACGTACACAGATTTGGAAATACCATTTAATGAAAAATTTGTTAGCGAAAATATATATATAATAAAATTTGAGTTACTTCCTATTTCATCAAATATTTCTATCGCATCTGCTTTATATTCAAGTTCACAATTATTAATTACTACAAAGCTTTTAAACGAAAAATATGGAACTGTAACTAATTTTAATAATCTTGAATTTGGAGATTGAATTACAGAATATAAAAATTATATAAGTAATAATAATATTAAAGTTGAAGAAAATGAAATAGGTCAAGCTACACCTACAGATGTTCCAGAAGATTTAAATAATTTTTCTCCTAGTTTTGTAACAACAGGACCTTATGAAGATTGAAAATCTGGACAAGAGTCTAATAATTTTAATACTTTATTAAGTAAGTCATCATTTAAAAAAGTAACATCTGCACAAGAAATTACTATAGGACGTGCTTATAAATATAGTAAATCATTTAAATTAAGTACTGATATTAAACTTTTAACTGGCCCTCTCTGGGAAAGTGCTATACAAAACTGCGAAGCTAATATTTGATGTAATAATAATCCAGGAGTTTCACTAAGTACAAACCCTGATGGAACTATTAATTCAGTTGACTCTGATATTTCTGGATCATGTTCAATTAAATCTATATATAAACCGAATCAATTAACTGATGATGGGGTTAAGGTATGAAGTTTTGAGAAAAGTAACTTAGATGATATATCTAATTGAACAGAGGGTTCCATTAAATGTGATTTATCTACTGTTAAAAAGACTGGGGATAGTAGAATAGGAATTAAAATAACATCGAGTGGTCAAACAACCTCAACAGAAATAATAAATAGTAATACAGACTTGGATTTAAGGGCAGTTACTACTCTTGCAAGTAAATTAAAAACATATGATACTATGTTCTTAGAATCAATTACTTCTTGTTCTGAAGAAAAAACACCAAACATATGGGGAGCTTGGCTTAATTATAAAAATATTCCTAATAGACCAGATAATATAAATAGTCATGATAATCGTGATTCAAAATATCTATATTTTATGGCTTTTCCTGTTTCGCCGTCATATGATAAAATACAGGTAATTCAAATTGGAGATAAATCAATTGATAAAGATACTGCAAAAAATGTTTTTAAGGATACTTTAAGCAAATTTAGCAAACTTACCTGTTATGATGATGAAATTTCTGGAGGATTTATAGAATTATCTAAAATAGATACTAAAACAAATAGTATGTCAGAAATATCATGTAATGGAAAAATTATATTAAAATCTGCAAAATATTTAGATTGAAATATATTAGAGGAATCTGGAAGAGAGGGTTTAATAAACTTCATTCAAAATAAATTTAAGTCAGAAAATATTAATTATAATTTATTAAAGTCAGTAAAGGACTGAGCAGAATTATCCTCTATTGATTTAGCCCCAATTACAAAAAGCTTTGAAATCAATAATCCAGAATTACAACGAAAGCTAGAAGAATTTTTAGCAAGGGATGAGGAAATAGTTGGTGAGAGGAATAGATTAATTGAAGCACAATGGCAGGATTCCTGTAATCCAATATATACAATCTATTCTCCAAATACAGTAGTTTACTCTAAAAAAGATGATGTTACTGTTGATTATAATATATCAAGAATTTTAGACCTTTTAAATAAGAAAAAACCAACAACTGAAACTAAGGCTCTTTATCATATTGTTTATTGGCGTAATGGAAAAGATGAAGACTATAATAGAGACTTTGCTTTTGCATATTGTGATGATCAATCAAATTTAATTTTAAATACAAGTTCATAATATGGCGACATTATCTATAGAAAAATATCCTCAGGAGGGCGACTTAACACATACATATGGCGCCCTCCAAAATATGTTAAATGAAAAGGATGAAATAGTTGGATTTAATACAAATGAAATTGAAGTGGATTTAAATAATCCTCTAAATATTGAATGTCAGCCATCTTATGATGGAACTGTTAATTTAATTATTAATGATGACTCTCATCCTCCTAGAATTATTAACTCAAGATTTAGTAAAATTGAAGATAATAGATTTAAAATAATAAACAGAAACCAGAAACAGCAAACTAATTTATACAAAGAAAAGTCTATTGATCAACAGACAAGATTATTTAGAAATATAACAACATTTCCAAAAATAGACTTACTAGGAGTATATAATTCAGGACAATTAAAGGGAGGTAATTATACCTTTTATTTTAAGTATGCAGACGAGGATTATAATAAGACAGACTTTGTTGCTGAATCTGGAATTGTTTCTATATTTAAGGGACAAATTGATAATATTGCATCCATCTCTGGAACTTTAAGTGACGAATTAACTGATAAAGCTGTTACATTAAGATTATCAAATCTTGATAGAGCTTATTCAAAGTTATATATTTATTATACTAAAGATACGAGTGATACAAATGGGGTGAGATGCACATATGCATATATGATTAACGACCCTTATTTAATTAAACATAATTCAGAAGATATTACAATTACAGGATATGAGGATGTCTCTGAGGTATCGATTGAGGAAATAAATCTACAATATAATTTAGTAACTGCTGCTAAAACACAAGCTCAAGTTCAAAATATGTTATTCCTTGGAAATACACAAGGAGTAAATTTAAACTTAAAAGATTTACAAAATTTATCTTATTTTATTAAAGTAACATTAAAACAGGATGAAGATAATAATGTTGGTTTTGTAAATCCGAAGGATTATAGTGTTGATAAAGATGATGCTCAAAGTGAATATTATAATCCTCTAAATATATATTATAAGCTTGGTTATTGGCCAGATGAAATATATCGTTTAGGTATAGTTTATATCATGGTGGATGATTCTCTTTCACCTGTATTTAGTTTACGTGGAACAGAATTTAATAACCGTGGAGATTCAAATATATCATCTACAGAAAACCCAATAGGGGATGATGGAAAAATGAATTACTTGGAGCGTGATGCTTTCTTAGGAAATAAAGGATGATTAGATAATACATTCGGAGTATTTAAAAATCCAAATGTAGATATTATTCATTCAGATAAAGTATTACCATTATATTACAGTATTGATTTATCTAAGATTAGTAATATACTACCAAAATATGGTGTTAAAGGATACTTTATTGTTAGGCAGAAACGAATTCCAACCTCATTATGTCAGGGTTTATCAGTAGGGATAGATAGCTATAGTTATACACCACTTTTAAAATCTGGAAATATGTGATTTGGGGAAAGTTTTGTTACTAAAGATGGAAAACTTAGTACTAATTTTCAAAAACGTAAAGCTTCTGTAGATAGAATTGAATGTTCTGGGTTATTATCATTAGATGCAGCTACAATACCTACATTACAATCTACATTTGATGGAAGTAACTTTTATATTACAACAAATACATCAGCAGGATCTTTAGAAACTGATGATAAAAATGATAGACATTTTTATGTAACAGCAGGATCTGCTAGTAAGCAAACTCTTATTGCACATACTACCTATATAAACTCAGATACTCCATTAAGATATATAAATGGCTATTCTTATTCAACTAAATGTGGAGCAGCAGAAGATGTTAGCCAATTCTCATTTTTAGGGAAACGAGAAACAGGGACAACTAATTTAGCATTGATTCGCGGATTATATTGTCCTTATTTAGGCGTATCTACTACTTTGCAAGATAATACTGTATACACAATTAAAATCCCAAATTATTCTAGATCATTTATTAAAAATTATTTTAAAATTAGGCAAAATGATAATTCACCATTTTTTGCCATTTCAGATAGAATGTCCATAGATGAAAAATCACTGGATGTATTTAGAGGAGATTGTTATACTAATACTGTAACAATGCGCATAAATAGAAACTTTATTGACTCTGAGGTTCCTGTTAATGAGATTATTATGGACGATACTACATGATTAGATAATTATAAGGGATACTTTAATACTGTTAATGGCAAAGAAGAGGATGATAAAAGTGATAAGGGAGACTATTCAAAAATTAATAGAGCCGATGTAAATACTGTTCCACTAGGAATGTGGGTTACATTTAAGTGTTTATCTAATTATAATTTAGGATTACGTTCTATTGATTACAGCCATCCTGATGAACATGCTTTAATGGGAAATCCTAGAACCTTTTATCCTGTATCTGATATAACAACAAATGTCTCTCATAAAATTGAGGAAAGTTATATATTAAATCAAGGTTATGGAGCAACAGTAGGTCATAAACGTGAATTTGCTGCAGCAAATGTACCATATACTAAAGAACTGTTTGATAATAGAATCTATTTTAGTAATGTGCAAACTTATGGAGATTTCCAAAATGCGTATCGTATTTTTCAGGGACTTGATTATCAAGATATAGAAAGACAATACGGAGCAATTGTTAAATTGCTTCCTTGAAGTGGAAATTTATTATGTATTTTTGAACATGGTATAGGAGTTATTCCAGTTAATGAGAAGGCTCTATTATCAACTCAGTCTGGGCAATCTATTCATATGTACGGAGCAGGAGTACTTCAAAATCAAATAAGTGTTATTAGTCCAGATTTTGGAAGTATATGGCAAGAATCAATTATTAGAACTCCAAGAGGTGTTTATGGTGTTGATACTTATGCAAAGAAAATATGAAGAGTAACTTATAATGGAGGTTTTGAAACTATCTCTGATATGAAAGTTCAAAGATTCCTTAATGATAATATTAAATTATCAGAAGAAGATAAGAAACCAATTATAGGAGCAAAAAACGTTAAAACTCACTTTAATAATTTTAAGGGAGATATTATGTTTACATTTTATAATACTAGTAATAATACAAATTGAAATCTTTGCTACAATGAACGTATGGATAAATGGATTACAAGATATTCTTGGACTCCTTTATATTCGGAGAATATTGATAATATTTTCTACAGTATTGATCAAAGAAATGCTAGTATATATGGATGTATCTACAATAATATTAGTAATAATTATGGTATTCGTACAGATAAACATGAAGCAAATGAATCAGGAATGAGTGCTAATATTACATTAGCTCCTGATACATCAGCATTTAACTCAGATTTTACAGTTACATTAAACTCTATTACAACAGCATATGCTGATGATAATGATCATGTTTATAATATCGAAATTCCAAATTTAACCCATAACTTAGATTTAAAGAATTGTCCAATATCTATTAATAATAAAACAGTATCTGTGGGAAGTTTGAAAGAACTACAAGAGTACTTTAGTCCGGTTTCTAGTTTACCTCCTGTCTATTATATATTAAATGTTACAGTAACCATTAAAATAAATGAAGCAAATGTTACATTTGATGATAATATAGGTATTATATGTAACTATGAATCATTGTCTGAAGACTGGTTAAAGTTAAAAAATAAATTTTTATCAAATGGTTTTTATGTTCATGGTAAAGCTGGAATCTTTAATGAGATTGATTATGAAGATGAAAAATTTGATAATCAAATATTACCAACTAAATGGTATAATAGGCAAGAACCTTTTGAATTTGAGTTTGTTGTTAATGATTATGTAGGTGCACACAAGATTTTTAACAATCTAGTTATCATATCAAATAATGTTCAACCTAATGAACTAGAGTTTGAAATAGAAGGAGATGTATTTAATTTTAACAAAGCTGGAATATTTAGAGACTCTAAATGGCCAAATGGAAACTATCTTTGGGATAAGAGGTACAATAAACCTATTAAAACTATAGATCCATCCGGCAAAGAAATAACATACCAAGCTACACAGGAATTTATTTCTCCAGATAAAAACAATCAAAATAAATGTAGGGTAGAATGGGATACTAATACTAATAGTTACTCATTAGTATTAACTCAGTCTTGCCGAAATATAACAGATCCTAAATATGGGCGTCGTCTTGGAAATATTCAATATAAAGAGGATTCTTGATATACAAATATCGAACCGATTATGTATAAAGAACGTTTTAAAATTGGAGATAAAGAAGAAGCAGTATTTAGAGAAGGAAAAGAGAAGAGCGCTAGAATCCGAGATAAATATATGAAGGTTAGAGTTAAATATACCGGAGAAGATTTGGTTATAATTACCGCTCTTAAAACAATGTTTACTTTAAGTTATGCCTAAAATATTAAAATATCAACTTCCTACTGGCGCTTTACCAACAGTAGCTCCTATAGCATCTAACGCTATGTCAACTACTTCAGGCACACTTGCTGGAAATTATCAGTTAGGACAAATGTCTAATTATGATATTCAAAGAAGAAATAGCTTCTATCAACAGGCTTTTAATAGAAGTTATGATTCTTTTAATGGACTTAATTCTGATAGACAGCAACAACTTTTACAGAGATATACTAATAGAAATGGTACTCCTGGTAATAGCTGGTTTACTTCTAATGCTTCGAAGGGAATAATGAGTGCTGCTGGGGAAATGATGAATATGGCGAATGATGCTATATTTTCTAAATCCTCTTCTAATAGAAGTGCTAGTGATCAATCTGCTTTAGAGATTCGTTCTAATCTATCAGATGCAGCAATTAAATCCGGAAACCCAATTGCTATGGCAATTGGATTAGGAACTAAAATAGTTGATGAGGTTATGGATGCAACCGGGGCACGTTCTAGTCAAATTAGTAAAGATGTAAAAGAAAAAACTGGAATAACTGGTGCTGCAAGATTTTTAAATAATGCTATGAACTTTCTTCCTGGAAATCCTTTAGCAATGGGAGGTAAAAAATTAACTGATGCAGAAATATCTCAAGAAACTGAAAATATAAGAAGTGCCTTTACTGGAACTTTAGATGATATAGATGCAGCTCAATCTATTGGAGGATCCCGAGTTAACTTCATGTTAAGTGGAAAGACTAGAAGGAGAATGAATAATTATGTTAAAGAGCAAAATCGAAAGAATAATCTATTAACAGATATAAGCCGTACTAATACTCTTCGTAAACAAAGTGACTATGCTCAAGATCTTAATAAACAGAACTTGAATCGCTATAGTGGTAATACTTACCAAAATATGGCAGTTGGTAAAGAAGGACTTAAACTTCCTAATAGAGAAATGCTTGATGCTATATATGCTAAAAAAGTTACTACTTTTAAAGATGGGGGAGTAATAGGAGTTGATTCTAATGTTATTCCAGAAGGAGCTCTTCATAAAGAGTTGAATCACATGGAAGAATATAATGAAGATCTTGATAAAGTTATTACTGATAAAGGTATTGCTGTTGTAACTACAGATAAAGATGGTAAAGTTGAGCAAGTTGCTGAAATTGAAAAGGAAGAAATTGTATTTAGATTAGAACTTACCAAGAAAATTGAAGAACTTTGACATAATGGTAGTCAAGAAGCTATGTTAAAAGCCGGCAAGTTGCTCGTTAAAGAGATTATGGGAAATACAGACGATAATACAGAGGAGATTTTAGATGGAGACAATTAAAATTAAAATTAATAATAAAACATATAATGTTCTTGCTGCACGCTCTGAAGAGGAACGTGAGCAAGGACTTCAAAATGTTGTAGAAATGGATAATGATGAGGGTTGTTTATTTTTCCATCCTGAAGTCGAAGATGTAGATTATTGGATGAAAGATACCTACATTCCTTTAGATCTTATCTTTATTGATGCTGACAAAGAAGTCATATCAGTTAAACAAGGTGAACCAGAATCAGAGGATCTTATATCTGAAAAAGGTGTAAAATACGTTTTAGAATTAAATAAGAATTCTGGAGTAGAACCTGGTGATGTATTAGAAATAGATGGTGAAGATGATTTTTCAGAAGAAGGAGTAAAATTAGAGCCAAATAAGATGTATATTATAGGTTCTGATGGAAACCCTCAGGCTGAATTACAAGGAGGAGAAAGGATCTTTTCTAGAAAATCTACAAGAGTTATTCTTAGAAAGGCAAGAAAGGCATTTGAAACAAAAGCAGATGTTGATTATAGAGCGTTAGGTCGTTACGTATTTAATGAATTATCTGCTCAATCCGAGCGTAAACCTCAATATGTAGAAAGCAAAGTATAATAAAAAAGCCGTGCTGTAATCAGCGCGGCTTAAAGTGCGATTTAAATTATGTTTTAATGTCGTTTGCCTTAGCAGCGGTCACACTCTTTATTAAGATTATCGCAATACAAATATAGTCAAAATATTTAACATTACAAAGAAAAATAAATATATTATAAATTTGGATAATTTATTTTTTATTATTATATTTGCAAGGAATAAATGAAGATAAGAATAATATTATATATAATCAATTAAAACTTTAAAGTTATGATAATTAAAAAATTTCAAGAGGGGGGAGCTGCCCCTGTAGCTCCAGCTCAAGCACCTCAGGGTGGAGAGGAGCAAATGATGCAACAACTTGCACAAATGGCTCAGGAAATTATTCAGCAGCTTGGTCCAGACGCAGCTGCAATGCTAGCACAGATTATTATGGAAATGCTTCAGGGAGCACCACAGGAAGTAGGTGCTGCACCAGAAGAGCAACAGTTTATGCGCTGCGGCGGAAAAATTAAGAAGAAGACATGTAAGAAAGCATGTGGTGGCTCCGTTAAAAAGAGCGCCTGTGGAGGTTCTGTTAAGAAAACTGCATGCGGAGGATCTGTTAAGAAGACTGCTTGTGGTGGTTCTGTTAAAAAGGATGCTTGCGGAGGGAAAACCTCAAAATGCAAAACAAAGAAAAGCTGTAAGTAATAAGATAACTAACAGGAGGGGTGGATAAAACTGCTCCTCCTTTTTTAATTTATGAATATGGCACAAGTAAGAAAATATAAAGGTGGAACAGGAGAGGGAGGAATTAAAAAACCTGAAGAGCAAACTGTTATGAAAACTGATACAGATGGAAATTTAACTGATGAGATTGAGGAAGCTGTAGTTACAGCTAAAGCTCCTACAGTTACATCAAAAACAGGTCCAAAAGGATCAAGATATTTTATTGATAATGTAGAACAGGATCGTGATGAATTCTTAAAATATCTACATAATACTCTTCAAACAGACCTATGGTCAGTGATTGATAGTGATAAAAATAATAATCACGATTATCATTTTGCAAAAGGTTCTAACAGTTTCACCGTAACAAATAGGGATGATGATTCAGATGTTACTAATAAATTATTTAGTAATATTACAGCAACTCCCGCTGATTCTAATGCAAAGAGAAATTGAGGAGCCTTCTTTAATAGTAAACAGCATCGTTATCGTGAAGATATTGCACGTATATTTGGATTTAATAAAGAAAAGCCTTATGATGGTCAATCATTAAGGAGAGGAGTTTCTGAGTTTTTATATAATGAAGACGATAATAAAAATCCTATCTATGATGTAACTAGCGATATTAATAAAGATAATGAACAAACTATACGAGAAATTATTGATTATATTAGAAGTGGAAAATACGATCCAAAGAAAGAAGCTAAATACTGGAATGAATATGGAACTCAGTTAGACGCTCTTAAAAATTTATATGATGAATGGGATGAAACTACTGCTAATAGTTTTATTGATGCTTTACATAAGGGTCAATTAACAGAAAGTCAAAAGAGACAACTTGCTTTAATGGGATGAACTCAATTTTCTTCAGGAAATCAAGAAGATAAACAAGAGGAAAAAGAAAAAGAACCAGTCTATGCTAACGCATCAGATATATTTAATGGTGATAATGCGGAAGATGCACTAAAACTATTAGGTAAAGTCACCGTAGATGACGAGGGTAATTATATTCTTGGATCCGATTCTCCTTATAGTACAGGAACTTGAGACCTATTAATAACTCCAGAATTTCAGAATATAAAATATACCCTAGCTCATAACGGAAGACTTTATAGAGACTATAGTGAGCTTGATCCCACACAAAAAAATATATTTAATCCATATTTTGCATATTCAAATGATAAGCATGATTATGCTAGTTATATGGCTGGTAGAGACAACTCTCCAGTTAGATTTTGGAATGATACTGAATGACAGCAACAATACGGACAAGATGGATATATCTATACACCATATAATGTTAATATGGGATATATTCCTGGACTTACAGACTATATATGAAAGCTTAAGAAAGGAAATGATTGGAATGTTGGAGTTAGGGACTTAAGAAGTTCTTATGTAATTCCGGAAGGAACTCATGCATATGCTATATTAAATGGAGCTGATTCTTATCGAACTACTACATCCAGAGGAACTCCTATATATATAGCATTTGATGATCAAGGAAATGTAAAGGATTTTGATATTACTAAATATCCAAAGCAAGCATCTCCTCAAAATATGGGTAAAGTTCAAGGAACTACTTGAGATGAAAATGGTAGAGCTCTTAGATACCAAATTCCAGGAGAAGATGGAGCGAATTATAATATAGATATAGATAAAAATGGAAATTATTGAGTTAGTTCTGTAGCTAAAGATGGTTATTCTCAAATTACTAATCCAGAAACTGTTGAATTAATTAAGAAGATTATACGAGATAAATGAACTTTACAGGACTTACATAATTATAGTGCTTCTCAAAAAAGCAACATTAACACTTTTTGAGGTAATTTACCTAAAACACCTAAAAAAGCTCAAGGAGGAACAATTGACTGAAATCGTCTAGCAAAGTTAGAAGGTGGAGGAGTTGCAACTAAAATAGAATTTAAAGATAAAGAGAGAGGAGAAAATGCGGTCAAACAAGCTCATACTGTATATAAAAGAGGGGAAGGATTAAGCTGGAATGATGGTCCAGATGGAGGACTCCGCCCAGATGAGAAATTACAAGTTTATGCAGCGATAGGTGATTTAGCAGGAGCTGTAACTTCAATAGTAGCTCCATCTATTGCTGGCGGTATTACTGGAGCTGTTATTGGTTTAGGATCAAATATTGCAAGAAGTGCAGCTGAAAAACAGCAAAACGTAAGTTTTGGTAAACGTGCTTGGCATTTCTTAAGAGATTCTGCATTTGATATTGCAGCAGTTCCATTATCTCTTACTCAGGTTGGAGATGATGCTGTAAAAATGGCCAAAATAGTTAGAGTTATACAGGATACAGGAGCGCCTTTGCTTAAATGGATGGGTTATATGGGATTTGGAACCAATGTAATTAATACTGCTACTAAAATTATAAATGGTGAAAAATATACATCTGAAGATTTAAGTAATATGATCTCTGGCTTAGCACAAGGTCTTATTTCAGGAAAGATGTCTGCTGAAAAACTTGGAAAGGCTAGACTGGCTTCTGAGTTAAATGCAACAAATGCAAAGAAGACAAATGAAGCATTAAATCAAAATATTACAGCTTCTATTACAAGAAAAGGCAAACAAATTGAAGTACTTGACCAGCCAATTAAAGTAGTTGAGTCTAAATTAAAAAATGCTGGAGATGATCCAGAAAAAGCAATTAAAGCAATAAAAGACTTGGCTAGTAGTAAAAATGGAAATATAGAACTTACCGATGATGAAGCTAAAGAAGTACTTACTAGTATAGGAGCTCAATTTGGAACAAAAAAATCTGGATTTTGGGAGCACATAATTCCATTTAAAAAGGGCACTAAACCTACCTTTTCATATACAGCACCTAAAAAGCAGGATACTCATGGAACATTCTATTATATGCGTCGTCCAGATAAAATGAGGGCTATACTTAGGGGAGAGGATAATCTTTTAGGAAATATAACTCCAGAAAGATATGCCCAAGCTGTAAAAAATATGCCTACAGCTAGAGCTTCTAGTGCAGATAGAGCAATTATTGAGGAAGCATATAGAAACCCAGAAGCATTTAACCTTGATTTTGATGGAATTAAAAGAGGTCCATTCAGAGGACTAACTAATCCTAAAGCTGGATATAGAACTTTAGCATCCTCAGAAAAAGAAGTTCCTTTACTTCCGCCAGGTAATAAACCTTCAGAACCAGTTATACAAATACCAGAAGTACTTCTATTACCTCCAGCTACTCCTCGGGGAGCAGTTAAACCTGAATTTGATAGTTATAATGTTACTGCTAAGACTCCTCCAATTATACAACAAGGTATGGGGCAAAAAGAGTATAAAGATTGGACATTTGGAAATATAGAATGATTTGATAATACTAGGAGAGCTCCTAAATCTCCTTATATGGAAGATATGCCATTATCTGTTGCCAGAACATATCCTGGGGGAGAAGCCGCAATTGGCTATGTAAGAACTAAGAGAAAGCCCCCTGTTAGAAAAACTAGTAAATCGGAAAAGGAAGCTCCAGAACAAATTTCTCAAGAAATAATTAATCCTTTAAAAGCTAAAGTAATTGATCCTATGAGACCTACTGGTAAACGTGGACAGAAGAAGAGAGGCAATAAAGGTAAAGGAAAGCGTAAACTAGAAATTGGAGGAGAAATTCCAATGTTTCAAACCCCAGCAGGATCTCTTCCAGGAAGTGAATATACTATAAGAGATGTAGTTGTAAATACTATTCCTTTTATGGGGGATATAGCAAAGTTGGGAATTGTTAATAGAACAAATATTGCTTCAAATAAAGCACTCGACCAAGGTTTTAATGCTCAAAAAAGACTCTATTTTTTTGCTCCTAGACAATCTACAATAACCCCTGATGTAAGTCCTTATAGAAGAGCAGAAAGTAATTTATTTAGAACTTATAATAGTTATAATCCTTCTATTACATCTGATTTAGGAATAAATGCTGCAATAAATAATGGAAAATTTCAGAGTTTATTATCAAGTCTTTCAGGTATAGAGCAGCAAGAAAGTGATTATTTAAATAAATCACATATTGAAAATATTAATCGACACGATTATAACTATAATTCAGAAGGACAAACAGCTGAAAGAAAGTGGCAACAATTAGCTAGAGTTGCTTTAGCACAAGCAGAAGCTAAAGCTGGTTTAATTAAACAAATTGGATCAACATATAATGATTTTGTAACTAATCAAAATCAACGATTTGCAGATAAACTTAAACTTTATAATGCAGGAAGGAATACTTTACGTAAAGCAGAAGTTGCTAAGAAAAAGCAACAAGATCCAGCAAATGCGGAACAATATGATAATGATTATTTATTTCAAACTTTATATGTTAAACAGGGTGGCAAAACAAGAACTATGCAAGAACAAATGGCTATAGATGCTGCAAGAAGTAATCAAAAAGTTATTCAAAAAATGAATGATTCTTTAGCTAAAATGCTTATTAGATTAATGAAATAAATATGAAAATAAAAAAATTTCAAGGTGGAGGTATATCATATATACCAACTGACTATAGTAGAGGAGCTGCAGATACTTCTGCAGCTTCTTCTTCTAAAGTTCCTGGATTTACTGATAAAATTATAGATATGGTTCTATCAGAAGGTATTGATTCTGATGTTCATTCTTTTCTTAGTCAAGTAGAACAAGTGCTAAATTTAGCTAATGATCCTACAGGACAAAATCTCTCAATGAGAGAAATATTACAATTAGCTAGAACTGCGTCTTCTGTTAAAACTAATTATCTAATGTTTAAAGATGCTCAAAAAGCTTTAGATTCAGAAGATGCTTGAGGAGATATCGCAACTGATAGTAGAGGATATATTTACACTTGAAACCAGAAATCTAATAAAATTGAAAAAGTTACACCATCAAAGTATGATCCACAGGAACAAATAGCACTTACTAACCAAGATCTATTAAATGTTAGATGAAATAATGTTGATACTAGATATGATACATCCATAATTACTGATGTTACTAAAACAATTGGAATGAAGACAATTTCAAATTATTTAGTAGACCTTATTAAGAAGTTCGAACAATCTGAAGTTACCGGATATGCTAGTAAAACAAATTCAGATATTTCATCTGGATTAAAAGCATTAGTAAATCATATAGACACTAATGGAAATACTATTGGAGATTTAATTACCACTGGACCAGATGGTGTATATAAGCTCTCACAAAAGGCTACTGTTAAAGATACTAATATTGCTAAGGCCGTTGCTTATTTAATACAATCATTGAGTAATGATATGAAGCACTCTTTAGTTGCCAAAGCTACAGTAGAAGGATATACTCCAGATGCATATTTAGTAGAACTTTTAGATATTTATACTGGGAGATCTATGGTTGCCGATTATGATACCAATACATCAAAGGCCGCTAATGGAGGTGGAGAAGGAGGATCTTCTGGATCTAAAATTCAACAGACACTTGCAGAAACTTATGTTACTGGATCTAATGCAGTTCCTATGCAAATGATTCCAATAGCACCAAATAATAGTAAAGTTACTTTATTTGCTCCTGGACAAAATGTACAGTCTGTACGTTTAGATAGGAGTGGACAACCTGGACAGCCAATGCCTATATCTAACTTAAGAACGGTTATTCAAGATGCTTATGCATTAGGCAATGTTACTAATAGAGGCACTGTAGTATTCGGTGATCAATTAATTAATGAGACTCAATTAAATGGATTGGTTTATACTGGAACTGATATGTACCGTGTTATATTACCATTTAAGGTAGTAGATGGAAGACATATTGTTCCGGATTTTGAACTTCAGAATAAATTAGGCGATATTGTAGAGAATGGAAAGAATCAAGGAGATGATATTTCTACTATTAATCGTTATTTAAACCAGGCATGCCCAGGGGCACGATATAATCCAGAAACACAAACTATAGAACTTCCAAATGATAGAAAACACGCCTTTCTTACCTTTGGAGCACAAGCTGCATCTAACTATGTTGACTTTAATACAGACTCCGATTATATAACAAAAGTCAGTGATCCGAATACAGATGTTTATAAAAATGCAGTTCAATATGGATATGCTACTCATGATAAGAATGATGAAAAATCCACAGAAGCAAGTGGAATGGGGCCAGCATTATTTGGGTGAGGTACATCAAACAAAATTTATGAAGGTATGGTTTACTTGCCTATATCTAATGATTTAGCCGGTACACTGGGGTATAATCAAGGATATGTTGAAAAAGACTTATACACAAATGTTAGTGGAAGATACGAGGAGCATGAGAGAGAGATGGCTATTCGAGATAGAATGAACTCAGGGAGAATTCAAACAAATTGGAATGAAAGATAATAAATTCGGGAGGACTCCCAACAAATTGGTAATATATGGATAATAAGAAAAATGATTTTCTAGCTACTTTAGTTAAAAATCCAGATTTAACTCTTACCGATCTTAAAACTGCCGGAATTACTCCGGATAATACTGCCCTTCTTTCTAAAGAAGAGTATAAAAGTATTGCCGGAGTACAGGAGGCATTTAAGGGAGATGATGGTAAGTTTGATGAGAAGAGATTTAATACTTTTTATGATAATGCTAGAATTTTATATAGTAATTATGCAAACGATGAGTTCTTAGAAAACTTACCGTCTAAATTAACATATAGTGAGGACGAATGATATGCTCCTAAGGATGCTATTTATCGTCAAAGTTCTCCTGTTATTGTAAAAAATCAAAGGCCTATAGATTATGATCAAGGAATTAAGTATCTAACAGAGATAACTACAGGAACTAACGATCTAAGTATTAGAGAGCAGGCACAAAACGAAAAGGTATTTGATTTTGAAACTGGACAATTTTTAGACTATACTCCTAATGATAAAGCAGGTGTAATTTCACGATTTTCTATGCCTACACTAGTATTAGCTCAATATGATACTGATGGAACTCATATAGAAGATGGCGTAGAAGTGCCACATAAAGCAGGTGATTTAAAGCTAAATGATAATGGAAGACCTTATTATGAAACTCTTGGAAATAGAGAGATTTATAATAAAGATGTACTTCGTATGTCTGATGTTTTAACAGTAGATGGTTCTCCTTGGAATGCTGTTGATATTTTTGATAAAGATGATATTAAAGTAGGTGCAGGTAAAGTTGCGTTAAATATGGTAGCACGTGTTGCACCTTATTTAATACCATATGTAGGTCAAGTTTGAGGAGCATTAAATGCTGCACATGCTATTAACAGACTTGCCCCTGTTTTAGGAAAAGCTATTAATGGTGCTATTTTAGGTGATAATAATAATGCATTTGGACAGGCTATGTCTAAATGAGAGGGTCGTATGGCAACTTTTGACCCAACTTCGTCAGATTATTCAAGAGAACATATGGTTACTTTTGAGAATCTTGGAAATTTAATCGGGGATGTTGCTGGACAATTATTTCAGCAACAAGCTGTTGCTCATATACCTTATTATATCCAGAAAATGACAGGAGGTGATGTTAAGAAAGTTACTAATTTAGGTAAAAATCTTGCATTAGCTTATATGGCGGCCACTTCTGCTCAAGATACATATTCTGCATTTAAAGAGGCTGGAGCAAGTGATAGAGCTGCTGGTCTTGGTATGTTAGTAAGTATTGCAGCTTTATATAAACTTATGAATATAGATTATTTTCGTGATAATCTACTTAAAAACACTTTTATGGATGATAGTGAAATTCGCTCTATTACAAAAAGTGTTGCTCATGCCGAAGCTAACGAATTAGCAACCGCCGCTAAATTAACTACACCTAAAGAAGCTGTTACTTTTTTACAGAAAGCACAGAAATTCTATGAGGAAAAACTTGTAGACGGAATTGCAAAAAAAGGTACAGCTGGTCTATTAGCAAGAGGTTTCTCTGAAGGTGCAGAAGAAACTATGGAAGAAGTTACAACTGACCTTATTAAAGGAATGTTTAAGGGTGCAGAAGCTTTAGGAATTGATATCTCAGGAGAAGGTAAAACAACCGATTTTGGATTTAGCTTAAAGGATATTGCTTCACGCTATATGATGTCATTCGGAGGAGGTTTTATTGGAGGAATGATATTTGCCGGGCAAAATAAATATTCTAAATTAATGAATAAAGTTTTCTTTGGAATTGAAGAAATTAATCCTTCTGACATGGAGAAACTTGTCTATTTAATAGCAACAGGAAATCGTTCTGAAATTGATTACTATCTTGATAAATGGCATAAAAAGGGAGCTTTGGGAAGTACTAATCTCGCAATTGATGGAGATATATTAACATCTTTAGATGGAAAAGAGCAGTATGTTCCTAAAACATTTGGAATTAACCAAAATGATGCTGTATATAACGTACTTAAAAACACTCTCGATACAATTCAACAAGCAGTTGAGTCTGAAACATATCAAAATCTATTCTCTGCAGAAAGTTGGAATAATCTTATGAAAATGGGATATAGTCCAATTGAAGCAATGAAAGAAAATCCTAATTTATTAGGAGCTTCTACATTAGTTGCTCTTCAGGATTATAGCAGTTTTCAGAAAGATTTTCATAAAAATCTTGCAGATATAGTTAAATACAAATTAGCTATTAAAGAACGCAAAGAAGAACTACTTAAAGCAGCACCTACTGCAAATACTGAAGACGAAAAAAAGACACAAGCAAAGTCTATTAATAATGATGCTAAAATTCAGGAATATAATAAAAAGCTTGATGAGTTAAGAAAAGAAAGGGAGAAGTTCTTTACTGGCGAGAAAAACCGCTATTATAGTGGACAGGCCCTATTTGCAGCAAATGAAGCCCTTCATAAAGAATTTGTTGATGTTTCAAAGGAAACTTATGCCAAATTAAAAAAGGGCATGTCTTATGAATCTTTAAATGAAGAGAATAAGAAAAAGCTGGATGCAGAATATGATGAATATTACGCAAAAGATGGCAGAGAAAAGATCTATCGTGCTTACGATTTTTATCTCTCTTTAGCTGAAAAATTTGCACCTATTATTCAAAAACATGGAGAAATTCTTGATAAAGATTATAAAAAGGATAAAAAGCTTCCTCAAATTTTTGCTGTTACTGATTACTTAAACACAGATGCAGAAATAGATAAATTAAATAAAGAGGCTAAAGACTTACAGAGTAAAATCACAACTCTTAAAGCTCAAGAATCTACTCCAGAAGTTGACCAACAAATTCGTGATGCAGAATTAGAGCTTAGTGATAATAGAATTAAAGCAGATGCATTAGATAAGCAATGAAGAATTGCATTATTAAATACAGATTTTTCTACTGTATCTGTAACTGATAGAAAACGTTTAGAAGCTCTTATTGGAAGTACTGACTCTAAAGGAAATATAAGTTTATCTGGGGATACTGTACAAATAGACAAAGATAAAAATGTTGTACTGATGCCTGGTCCAGTTACCAAACAAATATTTGATGGACTTCGTAAAGAATACGCACAAAATGCAAGTAAAGGTGAGTATCGTTACGATGATAATGAATATTTTACTGCATTAAAATTAGTTGCAAGGACATACGCAAAAAGTGGAGGTGCAGAGAGAGCTATTAGTAACTATCTTTCTGATCTTAATGAAAAATATATTAAGCAGGACGATTATTACGGTTCCGATTATTTAAATTCAGAAATTGAACAAATTTTTGAAAAAGAACCAGGTACTAAATCATGATTTAGTGATGATACTACGCTTTCTGAAAATCAAACAGAAATAGCAGAACAAGCTAATAGAGTAGTTCAAAATTTAGGGGTTGATAATGCTGCTTCAGCTAGAGCTTATGAAGAATTACTTAATTTAATTGGTGAAAAAACAAACCTACTTAATCCAGAAAATAAAGCCTATTTAGACGAGTTTTTAAAGTATCTAATTCCACATATTAATGGAGAGTCTATTATTGATATCATTAAAGAAGTTGATAATTTAAGAGAAACTAAAATCCATTACTCTGCATATTATGATATTGCTAAAGAAATAGGAACAGATGTTCAGAATTTAAATCTACTTGACCTTGTTCAAAAGGAACTAATGAATTTAGCATCAGCTCCTAGACTTGATGAATATATTATTAAAAATAAAAGTATTAACCAAGCTTTAGATAGTAAATCACTAACTCCTGTATTTAAAATTGTTGATTCGTTAATTGGGGGCGCTGCATCTGGTATAAATACAACTATTAATAGTTTTAGTGGAGCCTCAAAAGATGCAATAGAACTTCCAATTATGAGTCAAAATGCAGCTAATTTACTTCTTAATCAAGGAACAGCACTTGCAGAAAGGGTAAACTTTTTAAAGCTTTTATCTGATGCTAATAATGCGAAAAGTCTAAGAAAGCATAAAGATACCTCAATATCAATGACTCCTAAATGGGTTAATGCTATTTTGGGATTATCCGATTCTTTTAATAAGAGTTTTAAGATTGATTTATCAAAATTATGGGGAGAAGTTTCCGAGGATCTGAAATTAGATAAAATTGATGAAAACAATTTTAATAAACTTGAACAAGCTAGAATTAAATTTGAACAAAGAATATTTGAAGAATTTAATAAAAAGTATACACCAAAAACTGATCCTATCCAAAGAGCAGATCAACTTCAAGAAATTGCTGATAAATTAATTAATTTAGTTGATGCTAAAACTTTATATAAAACAGGTACTACACTAATTACTTCGGATAAAGATATTGAGATTTCTCCGAAAGATTTAGTTTATCACTTAGCTACAATTATCTCAATGCCTTCTGAAGCATTTTATACTGCTTTAAAAGAAATTAATGATCCTAACTGAGCTCCAGTATATGGACAAATATACGCAATCAAACAAACAATAGGACAAATAATTAATCCTGAATTATTTAATTATATATTATATAAAATTAAGTCAAAGTCAGCAGAAGATTTAGCTAATTCTAAAAATTTAACTAGTTCTGAAGAGTTTAATAGATCAATTAAAACTTATTGGGAAAATAAAAGTGTTCTTCCTAATTTAGGTGTAATACTTGGAGGAGCTGGTTCTGGAAAAACTGTAGGTGTTATTAAGAAAATTTTAACACTTTTAGGGAAAGGTAATGACTATAAATTTATTGCAAGGCAAGATCCTCAAGCTAAGAAATTAAGAAATAGTGCTGGATATGATACGGGTAATTTAACTGTTGATGAATACTGCACAACTGTTTTTGGACAACCAGTTACAGAATATGTATGACATAAGGATACAGGACATTTTAGCACTACTTTAGGTAGTAAAATTGTTGGTTCTAATTTTAATGAAGGTAATTTTAAAATAGCAGTAATTGATGAGATAGAAATGCTATCTGAACCTGAGTTACAATTAATCTGCCAGAATGCAAAAGAAGAAGGTATATTTGTAATAGGTTTAGGAGATTTAAAACAACCTAGTAGTGATTTTGGTAAAAAAGAAAAATTTTCTTCAGGAATTGAGGATTGTATGTATGTATCAACTCCAACATTAACTACAACAATGCGAGCTCAAAGAATTGCGAAAGTTGATAATGCTGAGTTAATGGGTGGAAAACTTGATAATATTATACACAAAGCTCAAACTGATCCTTCAGTGAATCTAGAAGAACGTGATAAAGAAATTGAAAAGTTTAAATTATTTTATGCTACTGAAAAAAATGGAGAAGTTTATGGAGATATGACAGTGCCTAATAAAAAAGCATTACTCAATAAACTTGAGGCATTTAAAAAACTCAATGGAACTATTGCTATTATTACAGATCGTGTAGGAGAATATACAAGTTTAGCTGTTCCAGGAAAAGTAGAAATTGTTGATTATAAAAATAGAGCTGGAGGAGAATGAGATTATGTATTAGTAGACGTAGATCTTGATAAATATAGTAGAGGTCATAAATACCTATTAGCAAGAGATTTATATACTTTAACTCAACGTTCAACTACAGCAACTATCATTAAGGAAACTCCTAAATTAAAAGAAATTGCTACTTTTGAGAAAGATCAAACTAAATCTCAAGAAATTAAAATAGAGAATTCCGAAATCGAATCATTTACTAATTGGTGATTAGGTACATTAAAGGAAGTTACTACAAAAACACCATTATCAGAATATTTAAAACAATCACCTTTATTTAAGAGTAAAGGAGTTTCTAATATACCGGAGTCAGCTCCTGGACCAGAAAATGAAACAACAGAAGCTCGAAATACAAATACTGATACTGCTCCTACAGGAAACCCTAATGAAACTTCAGAAAAACCAAAAGCAAATGAATCAGCAAAAGTAGATGAGGAGGATAACTCTTCAAGAGAACGTGATGACGAAAAACCTGAAGAATTAGCGGCAGAAGAAAAAAAGCTGGTAGAAGAAGAAAAGAGTGATGAAGGAAGAAAAAAAGAGAATGCTCCTATAGAAGATACTAATAATAGTTCTAAATTTAAGCTAGTTGGAACTATTGAAACAGTATCTAAAGCAATTGGTAATAATTCTTTTACACCTAAACGTACTTCTAATCCTCTAGAATTTCATTCTGTAAGACTTGTATTTCCTGACTTTGATGAAAATATGGTTAAGCAACTTTATACTAGAGTAGGTTCATTAATAAGAACTGGAAATTGAAATAATAATTTCTCTGGAACTGTTGATGGACTTATAGAAGCTTTGATTTTTAGAGATTATCAAGGTCCTGATGCAATATCTTCAGAATTATGGCTATTACCTTATGAAGGAGATACGAATTTACTTGTTTCAAGACATTATAATAAAGAAGATAGTTCTAAATATTTTGATATACCAATTCTGTTTACTAAAAATCCAACAGGTTTACATGGTAGATATACAGGCACAATTAAACTTGAAAAAGGAATTGAATTTATAGATGACCATGAAAAACGCATTCCGATTATGAGTTTAGCTACAAATGCTGGTTTATTTGTTAATAATGTAATTGGAATTCCTGTTTATAATCAATATATGGAAGACCTCGATGACAAATCTTACAAATGGATAGCACGTAATTCAGGTCGCTCAATGGCGTTAGTAACAGACGAATGATCAGTAGCTACTAAGACATTCCCGAATGCATTTAGAACATCCAATGGATACTCATTAACTGGTGCAAACACGTATGCAGTAATGGGTGTTCAGTGCGGAATACCATTTAGAAGTTTGCTTGCTACATTAGATATGTATCGAGAAACAAGTGAAATGACTAAGTTTGCAAAACAATCATTAGTTTATCATATTCCAGAAAGTATTAATGATAAAGAAGAGGAGTATGATGTTTATAACAATAATTCTAGTCTTTCTTCAGAAGCGTTTGAAACAAATAATATTGAATTACTAAGAAATTCTAATAATAATATTAGACAGATTCTTCCTTATGGTAGATCTGGACAATTACTTGCCACTATAGCTTCAAATGTTTCAAGTGTTGCACATCATATTCGCTCTTTAATTGAACCTATGTATGAAGGAGACCAACTTAAGATTGATAATAGTAGACGTTCTGTTGGCGTACTTGTATTTAATGTTTCTCGTGAAGCTCAAAAAAGTAAAAAAGAAGAAAAAGTACACGCAAGTGATAATGACTATTATAAAGTAGTTGGTATTACCAAAGATGGATTTTATAGAACAGGAAATTATAAGGAAGAGGTTGGATTTATTCCAGATGAGGATTCTCCTATTAATATAAGTGTTAATAACCCAAATCCTATTGCAGAAATTATTAATACTCTTTATAAGGATTTATCTAAAGACCAGTTTGTAGAAATGCATATGAAGCAATATATTTATAATGTAAAGAATAAACGAGGCTTTGCTATAAATATGGGATTAAGAAGCAACTATGAACTTGCTCGTATTTTTGAGGATTTATCTGATTCTGATATTATCACTATTGAAAGAGTATTGGAAAGAGAAGGGTTTGCAAATGGTATTTATGTAGATGATAGAATTCCAAAGGATGGCTATATTAACGGAGGACATTGGGGCAGATTAGACAGAGGTCATAGAGTTTATACAACGGATATGACTAATATAAAAAATTATAGTACTTATTCAATTGATTTATCCGAAGGTAATATCGAAACACCTACTATAACAGAGCCTGATGCTTCTTCTGTAGAAAACACTAATATACCTCCTGTTTCAACTAAACCAACCCTATCTCAATTTATTGCAGATCATTCTAAAGAGCTATATAATATAACAGCATCTACTGTAGAAGAGGCTAATCAAAAATTAGCAAGTAGAGTGGACCAAGAAACTCCTTGAAAAGTTAAATCAATAGAAGAAACTACAGATGGGTTTAAGATTAATGAAGCTGGCCCGGAAAACTTAAAATCTTGATTGGAGACAACTACAAAAACACCAATTGCAGATGTTGATTTTAATGAATTAGAGCAAACTTTTATAAATACTAAATCTGGACAAGGAGGAATAAGAGGAACTCTTATATGATATAAAGATGGTGGAAAATTTTATGCATATAGTCTCCTTAGTGAGAACCCTAATATTAATTATGAAAAATTAATTCCTATAATTGATTCTATATTTAAAACAGGAGATACTACACTTATTAAATACACAATGTCACGAGTAATGCCTGATATTGTTAGTAATTCAGAAGAAGTAATTAATCTTCTTAAGAATGCTCCTCTTACTGATGAAGAAGGGAAGAAAAAGTTGGATATTTGTAAAAAAATTGCTATCTTTGAACAAGAATTTACAAATATATTTCAATGCAAATAAATTAAAGGTATGACAGAAAAATGTTCATTTAGTGAAAAATTTAGAGTATGAGCTTTAGCATGTTATATGAATGCTGGTGGGGATCCTACAAAACCGTATGATACTGTTATCGCAACTAAAGCTTTTACTGATGTATTTAATAACGTCGACCAAGCTGTTAAGGAATTTGGTAAGATGATGCCAGGGGCTGAAAATGGTTCAGCCTCTGGTTCATCATATTCTGGCGTTATAGATATTGATTTAGACAATGCAAACTTAACATCATATTATACAGGTGGTGTAGGTTTTATGCAAATGCAGTCTAAATTTAGAAGAAAGATACTAGCAGCTACTGTATTTAGTCTAGATCCGCAAACTAGAGAGTATGAATTTGTTGATGGATATGGTGTTGATGAGAACAATATTAATATCGCCCAGAAAAAAATACTAGAATACAAAGCTGAATTAATTAATAGTTTAAGAGCTAGTATTAATAAAGCTGAATTTCCAGAAATAGATATCAAGGATCTTTATGATATTGAATCATATACAACAATTGTAAATGAAACAATTAATGCGTTTTCTGATTATATGAGTAGCACAGATAAAAACGCACTTATGCAAACAGATGTATATGATGATTTTGTAATTCTTAAGAATTTTGATAAGCTAATTAAAGGGTATGCTTCTTACATTGACATCGATGAAAGTTTTGAGAAAGCTGGTAAAGAAGGTCTTACTAAATATTCATTTACACCTAAAGTAAAACATTATACAGGATTTAGTACTGATGAAGGTGCTGATATTCTTGAACAAGTTAGTAATCTTGCTGAAACAATCTTAGCAGTTGCTTGTGATATTGATGAAAACGACAAACCTCTTAATTCTATTAGTGTCTCTGGATTTAATGGTGCAATGGGAACTCTTAAAGAAGCACTTCTTTATAGTTCAAAAATGTTAACAAAGGAAGATGCAAGAGCTTACCGTAGAACCTATAGTAAAGGTGCTGGAGCTCTTTTAGATGAAAAAAATCCTCATAATCTTCTTAACTTTATTGATGCATTTATCGACACTTATAAGTCTAATTCAAAGTCTGTTGGGGATTTTGAAAGTTATAGGCAAATATATTTACACAATAAGTTAAGAGGTATAAAAAAATATCTTCTTGATAAGAAAACTCCTGCCTATATTAAGAATATGTTTATTCAGATGTTTATAAAATCTGAACCAACTAGTTATCGTGTATATTCTTATAATAGAGACCTGAATGAATTTAGAGGAGATAATCTTCGTTCAAGAATGCAAGTAACTCAAAAGTTTGCATTTGAGAATGTTATTAAGGGTGGTATTACTTTACTTAATTCAGATAGTAGAGCGTTTTCTAAAGCTTTAACCGATAAATATCATTTTAAGTTTTCTAAATCAGGACAATATGAAAAATTAAATATATCAGCTGGAAATAGAGAATTAACTTTAAAATATAAAGTAGATGATCTTGGCGCACATCTCTTATCTACAGCAAAAGAGGATGTTAAGTTAATTCAAGAAGGAGACGAAACTCTTATTAAAGATATAATGAGAGATGCTTATTCTTATATTATTCCAGCTAGCTATAAAACTTGTATTGCAGGACCTAGTAATTTTAATGAAAATGAGGACTTTGCTCCTTTCGTAGCAATTGCTGCGCAGGAAGCATTAAAAAATATGGGCATCCAGGATAAAGGTACTAACTTTGGTATTATTAATCCTAGAGAACAAGTTGATTTATCTAAGTTTAATGCAAAACTTCTAGAAATAGGTCAACGACTTGGTGTAATTTTTGGTAACTCTATAAAGAGCACAATTAAAAGTTTAAGTGGAAGTACTCTTCCATTATTTAATCTAACTTCAATGGAATATAATTGAAGAAGTTGTCTTGATGTTGCTCTTGAAATGGATGAAGTTGTTTATAAAAACAACATTGCACAAATCAATCCTTGAACTAACTCATTTATTGGGTTAAATGAGGATTTCCTTACTGGACCTCAGATTAGAAGTGATATTGAGTGTAATGGACAAATTAAATCTCCTACAAAATTAAGCTTAAATGAGCTTAATAAATTAAGTATGATAGATGACTTTTTTGTTCCATTAGCAACTAATTCAGGAAAGGACGATGATGCTCTTTATTTACAACACGCAACTTTCTCTGATAAAGCTCGCCATTTTGTAATGGGGTATCGATTAAATAAACTATTTAATGAAACGTTCAGTGAAAAATTTATTAAACCTATTTGAACAAACCAAGAGGATGCACCAAAGACTTTGGGAGAAATGCTGAAAAAAGCGATGAAGAGTAAAGAGGATAGAGAAAAGTTTTCTGAGTTTGTTAGAAAAACACGTATTTATCGTTATTCGGCAGTTGCTTATAATACACTTGGTAAATATAAAAAAGCATTCCCAAAAATTGGAATTGGAGATATAGATTCTGCTATAGGAAAATACAATCTTGAGTTTTTAGTTGGAGAGTTAAATAAAGTTGATAAATACTTACTTAATTCTAAATTATCTATCGATGATGTAAAGAAGGCATTTAGAGAAAAAGGTCTTGATTTTATCAATGAAACTGATGCATATAAACCAGCAATAGACGGTATTGGTTCAGTTCGTATTAATGAAACTATGTTATCATTAATGACCGCTGCTTCAACTGAAGAAAGCTGGAAAAAAAGAAACTCTAAAAATTTAGGAAAATTTGCGGAAATCATTGCTCCAATTCATCTTAATAGTTTTGATAGAGAAAGTAAACAACAAGTAGCACTACTTCTTGACGAAAAGAAAGAAAAAAATTGATTTGGTGATACTTTCAAACATAACGGTGAGACAAACGGGCATGCTTGAGGTTTTTATAACCCAGATACTCGTGAATATAAATTTGTTGATGGAGATAGAATACATCCATTAGCAGAAGTTTATTTCTATGCAAACATGCTTTTATCTGGAGAATTAAATGCAGTTACTCTTGGTGAAATTTGAGCTCACCCTAATAAAAATAAAGGAGGTTTAAAGGCTAGTATTTCAGAAGAAGAATATTATAATAATATTAGCAAAGACCAAGGTAATTTTATAACTGAATTAGTAAAACTAGGAAGACAACCACTTATAAGGGATACTACTTTTGATAAAATAAAACCTATCGATAAACAACTTTATAAATCAGGAATAACAGGGAGAAGTAAAAATTATATTATTCTTCAAGATTTATTTATATTTGAAAAATTCGCATTTGTAAATATAGATGAATTAGATATTTCAGACGAACTGAAAAAAGAAGTAAAGGCATCACAAGAAAAATTTAAAAATACTAAAGCATACGATTCTATTAGTACTGTTCGACTAGGAAAAAATGAAGCAATAATAAGGGCAAAAGAATTTTATAATTTACAAAAGGAATATACAGAACTTTTTACTAAAATAATACAGGAATTATACAACGTAGATCCAGAATATACATTAAGCTCATTTGATGCTAAAGATCAAATAAAACCATATATAGAATTCATAGAAACAGATCCTGAATCTACTTATAATACATATCTTGAATTCTCTGAAGCAAGTCGTCTTGTAAATCAGGTTAAGCGTTCTGTAATTAACGGTTCTACAATTCACCCGTTTGCTCAAGATATTAAAGATGATAATGGAAATTATTGTGGTGTAACTGATCAGATTGAGATTGCTGCTATTAATGATAATAAAGGTTTGGTATTTACTCCTCTTGGTGTAGATGATACTATAGATTCACAGGACGGTTCAGGTTGATACACTGCTCTTCAAGCTAGGCTTGAAAATAATTCTCTTGTAGATGCAGCAGCGGGAGAAAACAAGAAAACAATTCTTCACGATATCGATCCGTTAACTGGAACACCAGTCTTACTTAAGTGGGCTGTATATGCACTATCGAACATGGTTCGTAGAAATGGAATCGGTTCTAATGCAAATGTAGAATCTCTTGTTAGAAGAGCATATAGTAAATCTCTTTCTTTAGACCAAATTAAATCTCTTCAATTAGATGAGATTTATAAAAACTACCTTAAGAAAAATAAACCTATCTTTATTAAGGACCAGCTTACTTTACAGTATAAAGAACTTGAGAGAATTGAAAAAGTTTCTGATTATGAATATCGTAGAGTCTATACTAATGCAGAACCAGAAATTATTAATATAGCTACTGCTTCCCAAAAGATTATTAATGATCAGCCACAAGTTACTTTATATGGAATTGATCAATTATTTGGTGGAGCGTTTACATATAAAAAAGTAGATAAGCATTATGAAGGTACCGAAGCAAGTGTAGATCTTCTTGCTGCTACAGCAATTGAGTATGATTTACGAGATAAACAGATTGCTTATTTAGTAAATAAATCTGCAATGAAAGTAGGCCATCGAAATATAAATGATAGTAAAGCTTGGACTGAAGATATTCCACTTGATACTTTTAAAATTCATACAAGATTTGGAGGCTTAATGATGGATGCAGACCATGATCTCGACCATGCTGAAGTAACCGAGATGTCTCAGATGATTTCTGCTCTTATAGAGGATGGTCATTATCCAGAAAAGGTAGAGGCTATTTATAAAGCTATTGGAGAAATTGCTTTAAATAATGACCGTGTAAAAAAGTATATAGAAGCGGTTAATAACGATGACGGGGATAAGCTTCGTGAAATTGTAGGTAAATCTCTTATTTCTACTTTTGAATCTGGAAATAAAGATACTATTGGACTTGCAAATGCCTTTGTTAGAAAGGCAAGTAAAGAGCTTGCTGAAAATACTAATATTGATACGAGAACAATTAGTATTCCTTTTAGTGATGGTACTATTTTTGGCGCAGTAATGGCAGATGTTACTTCTGCTTTAAGTAAAGCAGGTATTCGTCGTAAACATCCTGGTTTAGCTTCAGTGCTTAATCCATCCCATGATATGGCAATGTACTACAACATTGGAGGCAAGAATATGTTATGGGATCAAGCTAACGAAGAATGTAAAACTATATTTAAACAAAGAGGGGTTACAATAGAAGGTGGGATATTAAAATATAATGGTAATGAAATTAAGGCTATTGATATAAATAATAATCCTATCTCATTTACATCATGGCAGGAACTTGCAAGAAAGGCTGTTAAATTTATTAATCAGATTGATAACACTGTTGTTAACGGTCTTGAAAATCCATTCTGAAGTTTAATATCTTCTCAAGATGTAGATTTTGAAGATACTTTAGTAATTAAACATCCAGACGGAAATACTGAAGAAGTTTATGTAAATAATAGAATTATATATGACCGTATTAGAAATCTTGGAGCTTATGAAGGATGCACAATATATCGCCATAATGCAGCTGCAAGAAATCTAAGAGGAACTGATACTAAATTTACAGTTAAAGAAGTAACCACTGGCAGAACAATAGGAACATATAGTTATTATAATATTGATTCTGTAAGAGTAGCTGGTTATCTTAGCGAGATGAAAATTGATCCTAGTACAATATCTTCTCTAATAAATTCTTTTATTGAAGCCAATAAAGATAATTGAATGGATGTTGAGCTTGAGGATAGAATTTATTTCCGAAAATTAAAATTAATAGAAAAAGTAGTTAATCAATTAACTGAACAGAATCTTCCTCTAACAGTTGAAGGCTGTAATGTACTTACACAGAATTTTCTTGAACAGCTTGATTTAGGAAAACAATATGCAGAAAAGCAACTTATTGGAGATATTATTACAGAGGATGACACTCGGGCTTTCCTAAAAAATCAGGATTGTTTTGGCATTGAGCTACAAGATGGTGAGCACCTTATAGCAAGTAGTTATACAGTACGTCCTGCTGAGATTATGCTAGGTCGATACCAAATGCAGAAACTTGGTCTAGATAAAAGTGATCATATTTATAAAATTAAAGAGGAAGGTTACCAGTATTTTAAAAATAAACTTTCTAATACATATGAAATACCTTCTTTAATTGGAGATAAAGATCTAAGTATGTTATATGATAAAGTTATTTATCATAATGGAAAACCTTTCTTAGTAAAAATTGAAAAAGGAAGACCGGATTATTCAAATGCGGGAATTACTATTACAGATGCTCCAGAAGCAAATATAGTTGGGGACGACTTACGTTGAGAATCTAATGTAATTATAAGTGGGGAGAATAAAGATAAATATCATTTTTCTAAAGTTTCTGATGGACAAAAAGAATATACACTAATTACTATTAATGAAGATGTTAGTAATTATGAATTAGGAGAAACTCCTTTATTTGATGAATTACTTGCTTCTGAGTATTTTGATGATTTTTACAGAAATCATGAAAATGATAGTAATAGAACATGAATTACTGATGATTATGAATACTACGGATCAGAAGAAGCACGAGTAGATCGTATGTTCGAAACTCTTGCAAAGAATAGATATGACGCTTTTATAAAGGGAATTCAGTTTATTGGAGCTCGTATTCCTACACAGGCGATGCAATCATTTATGCCTTTTGAAGTTATTTGCTTTTTAGATGATGATCAAAATAAAGCATATGTTCCAAAAGCTAATACTCATATTGAAGGTAGTGACTATTGAATGTATCACGTTTAATACATTGACAAATGTTGTAGTCACTTTAATAAATCTCGTGAACTGCGGGAAACTCCTTAGAGCTTTTAATACTAACTTATAATAGTGATATATATAAGGGCTAGAGTAATTATCTAGATATAGTAAAAAGTTAAAAGATTGGACAATCCGCAACCAAGTATCTATTAAAGATTTGTAAATTGATAAATTTTTTACTATCTTTGTATAGATAAAGGCTCACAGACTATCCCATAGTGGAGTAAAACCTTTATCAATAGATTACAAATTTAAACTATTGATAATATGAAAGTTAAACGAAAAGCAACAAAAGAACAAAAAGTGGTGCTTATTGCACTCCTTTTAGGAGATGGAACTATTTGTAGTAATAATGTTTTTAAATTATGTCATGCTCAAGAACAACAAGAATATTTAAATTGAAAAATAAATATTTTAAATGAACTTGGTATTAAAAATAGTGGTTTAAAAACATATATTTCTACTTGTGGATATAATATTGGAAAGAAAGTTATTTATACACAATTAAGTATAATACCAATAATTAAGGTTTTAAGAAGAGTTATTTATAAACCTAATAAAACTTTTACAAAGAAATTACTTAATTGAATTGATGATAGAGGTTTGGCCATTTGATATATGGACGACGGACATTTAAACGTCAACTCATCTTCAAAACGATCCTCTATTCAACATACTGCACATTTAACTACATGTGTAGATAAATGTACAGCAGATATGATGAAAATTTATTTTAAAGAAAAATGAAATATAGAAATGAGAGTTTGAGAAGAACGTCCAAATAAATTTTCATTAGCTACATCTGGAGAACAAGAAACCATTAAATTTCTAAATATTGTAAAACCATATATTGAACAAGTTCCGTCTATGCTGTATAAACTTAGAAGCAATTATACAAAAGAAGAATTTATACAACACCAACTTTCAGGTTTGAAGTGCGAGACACTTGTATAACAAGTGAAGATATAGTCGGGCTTTATATGAAAATATAAAGAATAAACGGACATAGACAAGTTGTATCTATTGGCAATGACAATTCTCAATGGAGGCAAACTTGCATCAGGAAGTAATTTACAAAGCATTGTTGGATATAATGTAGCTTCTAAATTAGAAGTAGCTGCTAGTACTTTTACAGAAACCACTACTAATCCAACAAGAAATATTGTAAAAGATTCATTGCTTAAAGAACTAACAGAACCTCTGGATGAAATTACCTCTCAAAAATTTATTAGTTTTGTTAATAGAGCTATTAGAAATGGAGACTATGAGTTAAGATTTGAAAATACACATACCGTAATGTCTACTGGTGAATTTAATAGAAGGAAAAAACAACTATTAAAATTACTTAATAAACATGCTAATACTCCAACAAGAGTATTACTTAGTGATGAAGTCTTAAAATCAAAGGTATTCTCTGGTATTTATGATATTGTATTATCTGCACAAAATCAACTAAAAGCCCAAATTACAGTAGATACTTGTACTGGTGATTTAAAAGACACTGCGGCAAAAACAGTTAGTGGAAATGCTGAAAAGAAAGTTTCTCCTGATATTCCTTCTTCAATGTTTGTAATGCAGGAACAAAATCAATTAGGTAAATCAGTTGTAGGTATTGGTGCAGTTTCATTAAAAACTTATTTTATACTTTCAACTGCTAATAATATTAAGGCATCAAGAGTTGCTGATTTAATTAATCAGGGTAGATATTATAATGCATATGAGTTATTTACTACAATGGAAATTGCAAATCCAATAAATGGAGGAATAACTACAATAGCTAATACAAATTTAAATATTATCGAAAGAGCTTTAAATAAGATTAATCCTGAAGAAAATACAACTCTAGCTGATTTAAAGAAAACATGGTTAGGAGAGTTACAACAGATGAAACAAAATACAAGTTACATTTCGACTCCAGAATTTTTATCAGGAATTATTTCGCTTGCTGCAGATAATGCTAAAGACCTTGCATTACCTAAACTAAATGCCACCGAGGATCTTGTAGATTTATATACTACAGCAACAATGATAGGAATTCCATTCCTAGGAACAATGGACGGAGATAAAAAGGTTACTGGTATTTCTGAAATAATGACTTCCCCTATCTTTAACTGGCTTACAAGAATGAGTGAAGATAATATCTTTAATTCATATTCAAAAGGCAGAAAAACTAAAGATATGATTAAGGTTGCCTTAAGACGGTCATTTAAAATATTTCCAAATAATGTTGAAGGCTTAAAGAAACTTGTACATGACTATAACGCTTATGTTGATAGACATAATGCTGAAGTAGAAAAAAATGGAGGAACTTTCTGAGAACATATTGTTGGAGAAGATGATAAAGGTAGGTGAACTGGAGAGTTCTTAACTGGAAAAAAGGATATAGAGCGTGTTAAAGAGTGGGTGAAGACTCAAATAAAAGCATCTGATGATATTGCTGCTATTAAAGCAGAAAATAAAGCATTAGCTAATGGTGAGATAGATACAAATGATATTGTGGATGCATTAGATATGGAAAATGAGCAACCACAAGCTATTATTAGATGGACTGAATCTCATTGATACAAAGTTTATAAAGCATTAGAGTTTTATGAAAGTCTTTTAGATCAACTCTCACCTATCCAAACTAATACTAAAGCAGGATCTACTCTTGAGTCAGCAGGTCAAATAAGTCCTGAACTCGGACTCCTTAACTCTCTTTCTACTCTGCTTAGTCTTGTAAAAGAAATGAGTACCTTAGGAGCACAAGGTGGTATTAATCAGGGCCTAAAAACTAATATGAGAGATTTTTATAATTTTAAATATAAAGTTGAAGATATTATTAACGAGGAACTTAGTTTAAAGAGCAAGAAAGATACTTTTAAAGATAACTTCCTTGGATCACTTAATAATGTTAGCCCACTTTTTGTTGAGGAACTTCTTAGACTTAGTGAGGAACCATTTAGTATGACAAGATTTCTTTGGGATAAAGATTATGCTGATAAAATGTGTATAATAATGAGACACTTTAAATCAGGATTTAATATTCTTGATTCTCTTCGTTATTCACCACATTTCTTTGCAATGTCTAAATTGGTTCCAATTGCGGATTATACTATGAAGAGTGTCTCTGTAATGTATGATACTGCTACAAAAATTGCGGATACTTTGACTAAAGGTAATCCAAATACCGAAGAAGAAACTGTTTTTAATTTATCACAGAATGATTTTGATGCTATAGAAGATTATATTAATGATCTAATGATATTTGAATTTTTAAAACAAGAAGACATTACATTAGATCTTAATGCAATTATTGAAGAAACTGGCGCAAATATCTCAACTTATGAAACAAGTAAGGCAACTAATACTACCTCAAGAAGAAGCTTGAAACTAGATTGTGCTCTTTCAATTGCATCTGCAAAACATATTATTGAAAGTGTAATTATTCCATATTTAAAGACAACAGAGCCATTTAAGCATAATAAATTTGTTCAAGATTTAAATGCTTCTGCTGATAAAAATGGCACAATCGTATTTGCCCTTCCTATTCAAATGATGGAGGCAGATAAAGATGAAACTACTAGAAATCTTTATATGGAATATTTAACTGGATTTAATGAGCTTTCTAGGTATAGTATAGGCGGAATGAATTTAGGAGATATATTCTTCTTATATAATTTGATTACTAATAAAAATTCATTTGGACAAAAAGCCTTAACAAGAATATTTGAAGATTTAATTGATAGTAAATCTACTCCAGAAATTATCTCAAAATACTACAAGTTTATTGGAAAACTCGATAAAAAAGTAGCTAACTTAGATATAAGAATGGACGAGGTTAGATATCGAATTGCTAAATATTCAAAAGGAACAAAAGTAACAAGTGAAAAAAGACTTGAACTTTCAGGAGATTTTACATTAGATTTACCTTTTACTGCGGATATTAATGAAGAGGTGTTAATGAGCACTAAATCTGGACTTATAGATTATAAACCAATTTCGTCAATGACTTCAGAGGAAGTACTTAGAGTTCTCGCTAATAAAATAAATACAAATAGGGTAAATCCACTTGTTAAAATAGTTGATAATGAAGACGAAGTTGTTCAATCTTTAAAATTTAGGGAAAGAGGTTTTATAAAAGATGGGGTTGTTTATCTTAATACATCTACGTTTGAAAAACAAGGTGCAACTGAAGCTCTTTCTGTTGGATTACATGAGATTGCTCACTTAATTTTAGCTGGAATTAAAGCACAAAAACCTGAAAGTGTGACTAGACAAAAATTCTATCAAATGTTTTTAAGAGTGCTTAATGATAAAGATCTTATGAAAAAATGGGAAGCTATGTATCCTAATAGGGTTGGTTCTGATTTGGCTGAAGAAATTCTTTGTAATGAAATGGAAACTCTTTTGACAGATAGAATTTCTAAAGATAACCAATATCAACTTCAGCTGGTTGAAGATAAAATCTTATTTAGTGGAATAAAAGAACTTTTCTCTGGAGTAGAAGATTTATCTGATGTTATGGGAGTATCATTACAAACAATTGTAGAGAATTTTACAAAGGACTTATTTGTCCTCTCGGATGATATTTCTTCTCAATACATTAAAGGAAGTCAACAACTTGCTGCTATTAAGGCTTATTTATTTAGACAAGGTGAGAAATTAGAAAATAATCAAAAAGCAGATAATGAGAATAATCTTCGACAGGAGTGTAAATTTTAATATAATTAATTATGCGTAAATTTTCCGATGGTGAAATTTGTAAATGAATTTTAAAAATCGGTGGTAAAAACGTTCGAATAGCGCAGGGTTCGGATTCAGATCTGGACCTTGCACTATTTAGAATGTTAAGTAGTGGAGAATTAAATGGACTAGAAAAACTACCCGATTTTAAAAATGAAGATGCTATCTTTTACTCTAAAACTGCATTAGAAGAAGCGGTTGAAAAAGTAGAACAAATCCAAGAAACTATTAAAGGAGTACAAAAAGTTAAAGCTAAAGTAACTGAGAGTGAGGATATTTATGGAAATACTGTTGAAGAAACTGAGTATTATTTAGCAATTGATGATTCAGAAGGTGTTTCCTCAGTGATTCATCATGTTGATGTTGATGGTGAACCATTGGTAAAACCAATGGATAAAAAAGCTTTTAAAGAAAAACGTGAAAATGATTATAAAACGGCTGAAAAAGGCCAATTTATTACTTATGGTGGACGTGATATTGCAGACCTTATTGAGAGTACTTCAGCAGAAGAATTGGTAAAACAAGAAATGGAATCTTGGGAGGATCTTACAGAAATAGGTACTAAAATCCACGCAGTATTTGAAGCTATATTTAAGGACGAAACTCCTAAATATGAAGAAATTTTTAAGAAAGAGCATGATACCGATCCAGATATTTCTGAAGAAGTATTTAATATATTAGTTAATGATGTAAAAGCTTTTAAGAAATCTATTCAACAGAAATGAGGAGAAAACTGTAAATTCTATCCAGAATTAGGAATTCTTTCAAAAAATCTTTCTCCAGAAATGCTGATGAAATTGCAACAGGCTGGAAAAAATTCAATTAATGGTATTATTGACTTACTTGTTGTTGATGAAAAAGGAGCTGCTCATATTATTGATTATAAAGTATCTAGAAAGTTAGTTGGATCTTGGGATGGTTTTGATGGAATGGACAAAACTTGGGACTATGATAAGAAACAAAGTGCAAGTTATCAGGTAGAACTTTATAAACAGATGTTAAAACAATATGGATTTGATGCTGTTGATACTTATATTGTTCCTATTAAAACAGATCTATCCTACAAAGATCCAAATAATCCATTTAAGGTTACCTCTTTAAATGGAGTTAGATTTGCTACTAATTTTTCTGTATCAGAAAGTTTAGATACTCCTATTATTGCTAATCCCGGATTAAGAAATAGTGGAAAACATTCTAATATTATTTCTAGAAATTTCTTTGTTCCGCAGTCTATATTTACTTCTTCTGATGCTTCAGCAGTTGCAAAAGCTCATGACACATTCTTCCCTAAACATGGAGCTATTAGTCGTTTACAAGATAAAAAGTCTGATATAGCTTATTATAGAGGAAATAAAAACTATGTTAAAGAATTAAAACCTGGAGAATATAAATATGATGATGGTAAACGTTTTAGAGTATTCTTACCAGGATATCGTAAACAGGCAGAATATGTATCAACAGAGGAAGAAGTTACTGCAATACTTACTGATTATATTGAACATAGAAGTGATATGCAGACTACTAGATTTTTAAGTTTCGCTGATGCAATTCAAAATATTAAAGATGGTACTGCCGATATTACTGCTCTTTTAAATTTAGGAACAAAGAATAGCGAAAAAGCGATTCAATCCCATTTTGCTCGTTACTTAAGGAATGATTGAACATTTATTCCAGATGCAGGTGCAAATTCAATCGGTATTTTTAGATTTGTTAAAAATAATAAATGTGAACTAGTTTGTCTAACAGATACTGTTTTAGGTAAAAACATGTCTGATTATGGGCAAAAGAACTCTCTTGGTTTTTGAAAAGGCACAAGTATTTTAGGAAAAACTATTTCAGATAAAAACGTTGATAAACGTCGTGTTCTTGATGCACTTTCTGAAAATATTGAAGCAATGAAAGTTATGTCATATGTTTCATTACATCCTGAACTATTTGAGAGAACCAGAATTGCTGAGATTAAAGTTATTAATCCTAGTACCGGACAAATGGATTCTAAATTTAACTCTACTTTAATTTATAACTTTAATAGACTTGTGTCTGAGAATCCAAACTGTGGTGTAAGTAGAATCAAATCAAGTTTATTCTTAGATGATAAAGTTGCTGCTGTTGAGGGTGCTCAAGAATGATTTCCGGACATTAAAGTTAACTTCGCAAAACCAGATAATACTGCTAATTTCTATACTGAAAAATGGTTCTTAAATAAGATTAAAGAATTTGAAAAAGAGCATCATGTTAATTTTGATAAAAACCATTATGAAAATACCGAAATATGAAATGCATATCAGCGTTTAAAACAAGGATTGTTAGCTTGTAGAGGTTATGAAAATCAAAGAGAGCAGGATAAATCAGATATACTTGGAAAAAATGCTTTTGAAATTAACGGATTATTAATTTCTTCCCCTCAATTTTCATCTTCATCAAATATTCGTATGCTTAGTCAAGTTATTGATGAATATACTAAAGAGGTTAGAAAACAAGTATATGAACTTGGATTTCCAATGGCAAAAGCTTTCCAAGAATTATATGAAGAAAAAGGCACAGGTGAGAAAGTATTTAGAAATTGGTTTGTAAATTCTAACTTTAAAGATCCAGAGAATGAATTAAGATTGAAAGATCCTAATTCTTCTGAATTTAATGGAAGTCCAGTAGAAAGAAAATGCTTAGACTTATTCTTAAAAACATTATGACAACTACGTAATCCAGGTGTTAGTCTTGATAATCTTGTTATTGATGATCATTATTTTGAAATTCCATTACTTGAGGCAAAGGCTTCTAGACAGGCAAAAAGATTAGGAATTTTTTCAATGCTTAAAAATAAATATCATCAGTATAAGACATTAACAGAGGGTTTATTTATGGGAGAAGAACAGTATGATTTTGAAAAAAATGCAGAATCTGTCTATAATAAATTTGATGTTTCAGATGAGATACGACAAGAAAGACTACGAGAGCATGGTCCAGGAATGTTTGAGACAGATCTTGAACTTGTTTTTAATGAAGCGCTAGTTGCATATAAACGGTCACAGGTAAGCGAAACATATCTTCCGCTTATTGCCGCAATGAAAACAAATCTAGAATATATTGATGCTCAAGGTACTAGTAAGAATACCAAAAATATGAAAAATATTAAAGAGACCTTTGATAAACTTGTAAAAAGTAAGGTTTATAATGAGTCTATTGTTGATGATACATTGCAACCTTTACTTAAGTTTTTAAATGTTATTAAGGCTGGATTTACAGCAATGACTCTTTCTCTTAATGTTAGATCATTTCTTCGTGAGTCTCTTCAAGGTATTTGAGCTGGAATTAGCCGTTCTGGAGTAAAAATGTATCCAGGAATTGATGAAAAATCTTATATAGAAGGATTAACTCAAGTAATTCAAGACTCTAGTAAAAACTTTAGTGGAGTTTCTTTACTGAATCAACTAAACTCTATATATGGTATGGCTAATATGTCTATAAATCAGTTAGCACAACAGCGTAGAATTAATTGAGCACATATAAATCATCTTGGTAAAGATACTCTATTTTTAACAGCTACTGCTCCAGACTTTATGCATCGTATGAGTCTACTTGTCGCTAAAATGAAGCACGATGGTTGTTGGGAAGCACATAGTCTTGATGAAAATGGTCAATTAGTTTACGACTTTAAAAAAGATAAACGATTTGAACACTTTATAAAAGGAGAAACATCCCATAAGGACTATACAAAGGAAAAGTCTTTATATTTAACTATGATTCAAGACTTTAATGATGCTGGATTTAGAAAAGCTGATGGATCTATGTTAAATGCTGAAGAAATGGATGCTCTACCTCAAGCTTATACAAGACAGGAAGGTCAGAGTATTAAAAACTATGCGGACTTGTTATATGGCCATTATGATGATGAGTCTCGATCATTACTTTGTGATACATTTTTTGGAGCTTTCTTCTTGCAGTATAAAACCTATCTTACTGCTAAGTTAGAACAGTGAACAATGCATGAAGGAAAGTACAATATTGCTGAACTAAAACAACAATTTGATGACCAAGGTAATGAAATGTACGTTCGTTATTATTATGATAGTGAAAATCTTCCACATAAAGATATTCTTCTAAAAAATGAATATGAAGCGTTATCAGAGGAAGAAAAACAAACTTGTAGATTATTCTATGATTACGAAGGTCTTCCTATGCAAGGTATGCTGCAAGAATCATTTAACTTCTTAAAAAATGTTCTTACTTGAAATACAGAGGATTTAAAGAGAATATTGGATGATCCAACGTCTAGAGCTATGCTACAGTTAGCATTCCATGATACATTTATAATGGGATTTTTAGGATTACTAGTAACATTTATTTTTGGAAGTGCTTTTGATCTTGACAATCCAACAAGTAAAAAAGAAGTAAGAAAAGCTCTCCGTGATATGGGGCCGATTGAAAACTTAACATATAATGTAATAGCAGGATCAATTGATGATTTTCAATTAACTAATATTTTGGGATCATTTGCTAATAGACCTGCATTATTAACATCTGCTCAAAAAATGGTGGCAACTTCTATGAATGTAATAACAGGTAAAGCTAATATGGTTTATTGAGCTACACAAAATTTTGGTCTAATTAGAGACTTCCAAGGTGCTGCAAAACATTTAACCGATATTTAACAAAAAAAAATACCCCCTGATACCAAACGGTACCAGGGGGTATATTATTTTAATCCATTGTTGCTTTAGGTAAACTATCAAGATATTGCTGCGCAAATTCAGGATTACGTAAAGTAAGTCTGATAGTGTGAGTAATTATAACCTTATTATGTATATAATTTAAATTAAGATTCTTTACTTCTTATAAGAAAAATGTTAATATAAAAGTAACATCAATAATAAGTGTTACAAAACTAACTACTCTACAAATATTTCCAATAATACATAATTTAATAAGCTTTTTAGTAGATAATGTAGACCCAGTCTGATCTATAAATTTATAAATATGATTAGCTACTATAGTTAATATAAGATAAAGGATAGTTAAAAAAATAATAGTAATTTTCATTAACATATTTTATTAATATTATTAAATAGGTCTTTTAAAGTACCATTATTGTTAATTGTATAATCAAATATACCTTCTTCCTTAAGTTCTATAATTTCTCTTTCAGAAGCATGATTACCTGGTATACAAAGATTTCTATTAATATAAATTATTTTACCTCCATTATCATGTATTGCATTAGCTTCAACTTTAAATCGCAAATCTGATATAATTAAATTATGTTGTCCAATAATAGTTGCCAGAATTCAAAGATTATCCCCAAAATAACCACGCATAATTTCAGTTCCAAAACATTGCAACAATTGACGAATAGTTATATAATGAGTTTGTAAAAAACTAAAATCTTTAGCAGCAACTGCTTTTGAAAATTTATTATCAGATAAAACTTTATCTAATTCTGGAGTAATAGTAAGTTGCAATAAAGGAAAATAAATATAAGTATGTTCTTTAAAGTGACGATCCTCAAACTTTTCTATTGAAATATTTAATAAAGCAGCTAGTGTTCTTTTTAAAGGATGTGCAAAAGAAGTTATAGTATATTTACCAGAAATTATCTTATTAAAATGCTTATAGCACCAATAGTTTCTAAGAAACTTTGGTGCATTTAAGCAATATTGTAGCATTTTAGAAGCCTCATCTTTTCCTGAATTTTTTAATCCACCTATTGCAATAAGATTAGGATTCATTCTCTTTAATGTCATAAGATATTGTTCAGCCAAAAGTATTTGGTATACCAGTTTTATTTACTTGCTCCATAGCAGCTTCCATATAATATTTAGCAGCACGCATGTAAATATCTTTTACAAGATTTTTATCTTCTTCAGTATATTTGTTTTCCTCACCTTTTCTTGGAAGAAGATTTCATAGCTGTCCAGGAAAACGTCCAAATCCCTGCCAACCAATTGAAGACAAAACTTGTTGAACACCAACACCTTTCCATTCAGGACAACTAGCTAGACCTTCCCTAAGACCAATCATAGTACGAACAGTAAGAGGGGTTGCTTGAACATTATAACCTGTAAGAACCTTTAGTCCAACACCTTTAGTTACCTTATCTGGTGAATCAAGCATATCACAAATAGAGGATACTGTGTCAGCATCGAGTTTATCAAAATTACCATTAATTGCAGCATCAAGATCTTTGTCTGTAATAATTTTTTTATAATCACCATTCATAATATGCTCTACATCAGTGCTTCCAGCTTGACCATAACAAATAGGGCCATGATATACTAAAGTTAGTGTAGCACCATAATATAAATGATGATCACGAATATATTGTTCCGGATTTGCTTTAAATGCCCCTACTTTATTTTGATCAGATCTATAACTAAAATACATTCGATCATAATCAACTAAATAAAAATGCTCTTCATCTTCAAAGAGATAACAATTATCGCATTGATTTAAATTTAATTTACCCATTACAATAAAATCGGCCTTTTCGATTTTGATACAACGCTTATATCCAGTATCAGCAAGTTTAAATCTTGGAAATTCAGAACTAGCACTAAAATAAAGTGTTGCATTTGGAGTTAAAGTAGAGACTAAAGTTTTTAACTTAGCATTAACTGTAGATTTAGATGCTGGATAAATACTATATTTATATGACTCACGAAAAGTGTAATTACCAGATACCCAAATATTATTAAGAACAGCTTCATCTCCTAAATTACAGCTTCTATATAATACAAATACAGGTTTATTTTTATAAGTTATCATATAATTACATTACTTTACTACGAATCTTCTTGTTGAGCATAAACTTATTAGTTCTAGTAGGAAATTTCTTCATAAGAGTTCTAATAATATCAAACAAGAAATCTTCTGAGAAAAGCATACATCCAATCTTTTCTCCTTTTGCATTTACTTCATCTGGAGCATCAATAAGTTCAAGAAGTCTATCCTGAACTACTTCTGTTTTTGCTCCCTTTTGTTCAAAATAATATAATGAATAATTAAGCAATCGAGTATGAAGTACACTTGCTACATCTGGACGATAATTCCCATTATCATCATAAACACAATTTTTGATTTGTGTTTTAACTGTTGACCACGGCTTCATAAGCATATCTTCCGGAGATACGAGCTTATCAAGTTTATTAGCTATAAATGTAGTAAAAAGGTGTCCAATAATATTATCCTTATCAGTAAAACATCCTTTTGCAATATTCATAATCATAGCCAAACTATCTGATTGACTCCAATCTAGAATTCCAGAAATAGCGTTACAAAAAGTTACATAACTACGAGGATTTATAGTTTGGACAGGTTCATCACGCTCAAAAATTTCATGACTATAAGAAAGAGCAAAATTGATAGCACGACCATCAATATGGTTATTTTCGGCCCATTTACTCCAAGAATCAATATTAAATCGAATTGGAAAATTTATAAATCTTGATTTTTGAGCTGGATCAAGGGAGGATACAGAATATTCGCCACTATCAGGATTTGAAGAAAGAACTATTGTAGTATTTTCTGGAAGTTTCCATGTTGAATATCTTCCAGTACAAATAAGTTCCATAGTAGCTTGCATAAATAAAGAATTAGCTCTAGTATAATCATCAAGAATAATAATCGTTCCATTAGGATTTTCTTCTCTAGGAAGCCAACTTGGAGTTGCATAACTCATTCGTGTTTCCCCTGTAAACTGATATTCCTCACATCCACAATTTGAAATTAAATCTGCAGGAATCCATTTTTGTATACCGTCACAATCAATCTGATATTCTTTTATTGGAAAACCAGTTAAATCACTAACCTCTTCAAATTCAGCAAGATTACATTTAACGCATGTCATTCCCATTTCATCTGCAAGATCTTTCAATACGGTTGTTTTCGATATTGTTATCGTATAGCTTTTTATCTATACTTCTGTAGATTTTATTCTCTACAGTCCAGCGTACGTTTTCATCCACAATATGGAGTGGGACACTCTTGGAAGGATTATATTTATTCACCTTCTACGCGTTACGATGGTTATTGGCCTTACGAAATCCAATAACTTATCTCGGCGTTAGCGTTTCAGCCTTTACCGATATTGCCCCATAATAATCCTATCAATTACTCGATAGGACGGCAAATCTATCATATTTTCTTTGTAAATAGATAGAAGAATTACTATATAACTTTTCTAAAACAAATTTTGCTTTCTTTCTAGTACATTTTATACATAATGCACCACTAGGTCTGCGTTTATCTTTAATAAATGCATTACCAAAACTATTAGGAAAAATATTTTTAATTCCAGATAAAAATTCTTTTGTTCCAACAATATCTAATGTAGGTTTTCCATCTTTAGTAAAACCTATACAACCATCACCATCAACATATCCTCGTATAAAAGAATATATAAATTCAGGTGATGAAAAGATAGATAAATCTGGAAAAGAAAGAGTTAATGATTTATTTGGTATACATCCAAGTTCTATTAATCTCTTTTTAAAATATTTATCTGTAACACAGAATCTACATCTAGAAAATATTTTTCCATTACATTTTGATATTCCAATTTTTACTTTAGCTGAATGTTTTAGAAATTGTTTATATTTATTTAAATGTTCTATATCTTCTCCTTTTAAACTTAATTCAACGCTATTATTAGTAGATGATATATTACCATCAGCATATAAAAATCCTAATCAATAAGCTTTTTCTTCTGAATCAATATTATCAAATACAGTATTATCAAATTTTAGTTCATTATGATAGTTAGGAGTTGACAATCCAAGTTTCTTTAAATGTCTCTGAATTGTTGTACGATTTACATTTAATATTTTGGCCATTTCTCTTTGAGTATAGCCAGAGTTATTTAGTTTAATTAATTCTTCTATATTCATATCCTATATAAATTTAATTTATACAAAGATACAAATTATTTATGTAAAATACAATAGGTATAGTAAAAAACTATACTAATTTACCCAAACCCGCAGCTCCTTCAATACCAATAGCTATAGGGTATTTACCGTCTTCTATAAGTTTTTTATTATTATTAATAAGATACTTAAAAATATCTTTAAATTCATCTAATGTAATATTATTCATGTTAATGTCCTTTAACTTCTGTTGGAATGAATATTGTTTTTCCTGGATAATTATTACTTTTATCACCATCTGATGTAATAATCCATAAAACATTAGGAATTGGTCTTAATTCCCTAGTCGATGCATATCCATCCGTAAATAATACAAATGTATTAAAATCTCTTCTATGTTGTATATAAAATTCCCAAGGTTTAGAGTACTCAGTACCTCCCCTACCACTGCAAGTTCCATCCCATTTACCTTCATAATCATAAATACGTTTAATACCATAATCAAATTCCATAATTTTAATATTGGCGCCGGCTTTATAAATATGATTAATTTCGCTAAAGAAATCACAAAGATCTTTGTTACTAACAGATCCAGAAGTATCTATACCTACAAGGATGTTACTTTTGCGTTTATGTTTAATACCAGAGGAATCGGGAAATCTTAAAGATTCCTTTTTTCTAGATTTTCTGATTTGATCATCTAGTGCTGTACCTAAAAATCTTCTAAAATAAGCTTTCCAATTAAATATAGCGGGTTTTTGTTTAAAGAGACTTCCAATATATTCACTTAATTCTCCTGGAATATTACCTGCAAGTTTTTGAACATGTTCAGCAGTATTTTTAGCTTGATGATCTATTTGTTGATTAACAAGTTCTTTCTCAGTGTCACTTAAATCTTGAAAGTCCTTCCAAGATGCGTGACTATCATTTGGATCATAATTATTATTAGAATCTCCATTATTTCCTTCACTACCATCATTTGATTGATCTGGTTCATCTGGTAATTCCTCATAATAAAATTTAGTACCTTTATTATTCTCTAAATTTCAACGAGCTGGATAACAGTATGGATCTTTCTGAAGTATAGGAATATAACTATTTATCTCGCAATCCGCTGCCTTATTAAATTTATCATGATCACCAAAATATTCACTTGATGTTATGTGCTTAAATAGAATATGCATTAGCTCATGACGAAGGATCCCGAGCTGTTCATCATCATTTAATGTATCCCAAAATTTCTTATTTACACAAAGTTCTGTATTAATTCCATTTCGACATACACATGCTGTATCACACCTATCACCATAATAACGATTAAGATTTAATAAAAATAATCCATAGAATGGCTCCCTTATAAGTAAGGTTTTAACTGCACGATCAAGATCCATCGTAATAATTTATTTTTAAATTACTCATCTTTAATTTCTTTATTTTTAGATTCTTCAATAATTGTAGCATCAGATATAGTGTCCTCTATAAATGATGCATGTCTTAAAAAATGATTAAAAACGCCCTCAGGACCTCCATAGGTCTTGAGGTACGTTTGCATCATTTCTTCTTTAGATGCTTCTTTCGGAACATCAATTTCTACTCCATATCTAGAGTATCCAAGAATTACTTTCATTAAATAAATTTTCTATCTATAAACTGATTTTGTAAATCAAGAGCAAGTTTCCTAATATCAGGATGGGCTGCATTACTGCACCGAAGTTCAAAGAAATGTTTCCAATCGTCAATAAAACCAGTTACTACTATTTCAGTTTTAAGTGCATTTGGTAATACAGCTCTAGCTTCTTGAGGTTTAAAGCCAAGAGTAATTAATTCCATATAATTAGCTTCAGCTTCTTTAAGCATTGCTTCAAATCGCTCTCTAGTATTTACTATATTAGAAAAAGGAAACTCCCAAGCTGGTTCAATAAATGTTAATTCTTGGCCAAATTTATCCTTAGAATAATTACAGTAACGAGTACTTTCTTGAGCAAAAGACATAACACGATGACGCACTATTTCATGTGATATGCCTCTATCACAAATAAACTTAGCTGTAATTCTCTTAGCATGATATTTTGTAGGCCTACAAACATACTTAAGGTCATCAAGCCAATTATTTTCAACAAGAACTCGGAGATTAGTTGTAATATAAGATCTCCAACAACCCTGACCTATATACATGCTATTAACCTTAGTAAAACGATTAGAATCATACTGATTTACTTTTTTATCTAATTTTTCGTCTCCAGGAATATCTAGAAAACTATCAATCTGCATATATACAGTACCATGTTCAAGCATCGCTCCATGGCCGCTCTTTATTAACATATTTACAAAATCTTCTGCAGTAAGATTTTCATAGTATGGACTATCCTCAAAAGTTTCTTCTTTAAATTGTTCTATATTTAGATAGTCACTAATAAATTTATTTGGAATAGATAGATAATATGCCGGATCAAAATCAGCACCTTTTTTACATATCACCCTTGGATCATCCTGAGCTTGTTTTATAAGATTTGATTCAAGGCTATTTTTAGGCCCCTCTACGAGCCTAAAATACCTTGTACCTACACTCTTATAGCAAGTTCTTCCGGCTTGCTCTACGGCCCTAAAAATGCCCTTTATAGACCAATCATTATCTAATATTTGAACTGAACTAGGAATTATTTTCATCGTCTATAAAAGTTATTTTATATTTATCCATTGGAAACATTTGTTTAGCTATATTCATAGCCTTAAAAGAATTTTCTCCCTTAATTAATACAAAATATGGAAGATTTATATAATTCTCTATTTTAAATTTAAATGTTTTCATTAATCTCTATAATTTTTCTTGTTAAGTCTTCTTTTGATATAAATCCAACTTGCCGATATAAAACATTATTGTTGTTATCACACAAAAGAAGAACAGGTATATTTTTAATATTATATTTTTCACAGAACTCTTCATCTTCATCTGCGTTAATTTCAATAATTGGAACTAGATTAAAATTTTTTAATTCCTGCTTTAATTGCCTACAAGGACCACATCATTCAGCTGATACTTTATATATTACAGTTACCATTAAAAATTTCCCCAATAAACTTGATTACAAAGAAGTCCAAGACTTCTCCACATCTTTACTACTTTATCTCGATCATCAAAGACAGCAATAACATTATATTTAGGCTCAATTTCCTTATGAAAAATTCTCTCTTTAATAATCTCGTCTGGCTCAAAGTTATTTTTATCTCTCATTAAAAGTTCCCACTTATAACCAAAATCAGGAGAACAAATATTCTCTGTTAGCCAATTAATTGTATCTTGTCTACATTGATTAGTTTCTTCTCTACCTGATAAAAATATAATATGCTTATTACAAATAAGTTCCTTCAAAAATTGTACCAAAGGATAATTAGGAATATCTTCAGATACACGAGTTAAATCATAAGGATTACGACCATCATGTAAACAAACTGTTCCATCAAGATCTGCTATAATACAATCTTCCTTTTCATCATTATAGAGATAAAATGGTCCCTTAAGACGATCATCAGTATAATAAGCTTTTAATTGGTCTGGAAAATAATCTCTAAAAAACCTCTCCAATACTTTTTTACCAACAGAACGTTCTCTTTTACTATCTCTTTCTAAGGCTGTAGCAAAATCAATTTCAAACATTTTAAACTCAATATTAACATTAAGTTCTTCTGCAAGATTTTTCCATTTTGAAATAGTTTTAGGATTAAGATTGGTAGCATCAATTATTGGATTTAAGTTATGTTTAATTGCAGAACGAATTTCAAATTCTTCAATATCAGAAATATAATTCTCTTGATCAGGAATCCAGTATTGTCCACGTGCAGCACGAATCTCATCTCGGCTTACAATAACATAAGATTTATCTTGCAAAGTAAGATTACGAGCATAAGTACTTTTACCAGATGCTGGTTACGGAACCCCCTGAAGAACTAATATCTTCAGAGGGTTCTTTTCAGAATTTTTAATTAGACTCATTATTTATTTTTTTTGTTGGAGTTTAGTTATTTTTTCTTGTTTTAATAATTCATCAGTAGATTTATATAGTAAATTTAATTCTGGAGTTATTAAAACATTAAATATATTTAATAACTCATCAAAATTATTATATTTTCTTAATTCTTTATAGTCACTTGCTGAATTTCGAAAATTAACAATCTTATGATTTTCTATAATTTGATTACAAAATCGTGCAAATAATATAATTTTCCAAAGATTAAATTGCTTAGAAAGCTCTGTTTCTCCAAGATTTGATAATATTTGATTCTTAGTAATATTAAAACATTTACGAAGTTGTAAAGGATTGGTAGTCATAAGAAGTTTTACATATTCCTTGAGAATATATTTCTTATCAATACACGCACAAATCCAAGGTAAAATTTCTCCATTAATAACTAACTTAAACCATTCAGAAGAAGAATAAATAGAAACTTTTACAATTTCTGAATCATCAAGTTCATCCTTAATAACTAAACCATCTTTTACAACAACTATATATTCTCCTAGATTATCAACTCCAAAAACAGCACCCCGAAGATCGTATATATAATATACTTCGGGGTGTTCTATTAGTTTATTTAGTGTTGTTTTATGCATTGTCTTCTATATTTTCAATACCTGCATCAAGTTCCTTTTGTTCACCATTAAGAAAAGCAAAGCATTTAAGTTTCCATGCTCTAGATCGCATATCTTCCTTCTTAATTACTAACCCTTCATGAGGCACTTTATTTACACAAGAAGGAGAATTGCATTCCATATAGAAATTCTTATCATTAGCCATAGTGTCCCAAAAGGCATCAGTCCAATTATCATCAACTGGAATATCATAAAGATCCTTTGCATAACCATAAAAATACTCAGTTACTGGAATAAGATCATTAGCTTTACACCATTCTTGCACTTCTTTTGCAGAAAATTCATGAACATATCCATCTACATTAGTTATAGTAATACGATATACACGAACTTTAAAATGTTTTTCATGAGTAAAAGGTTCTCCTATTTCTGGAGAAACGCATCCATAATCATAATTCTTCTGAATATATTTACCTATAGGAAGAAATCCAACTATTTCATAATAAATAGTCATACCTTTCTGAAGATGTGGTCTAATAATTTTATCCGCTTCTGCCCAAATATTACAGCTATAATATCCGCCAGGATTAGTTGTTTCTGTAGCATTCTTAATCACAGAACGAGAAGCATAAAGATAATCATATTCTATATTTGGGTTTCTAAACCAACTTTTTATTTTATTGATAAGAGTAGGTTTTTTCTTACAAAGTACATAAGCAGATATTCCCGAAGTTCCATGAATTTTTTCTGTTATGCTAATTAAATCATTTGGAGAAATAGCCCATTTATCATTTTGAATACGAACAGTATCATAATGAAAATGAAATTGAGTATCAATAACTTTATTAAAACGAGGAATATTTTTCTGTCTTTTATTAGAATTATGTTGTTCAGAAGTAAAATTATGAACAATAATATATTTCTTACAAATCCAAAATTCTTTATTTCCTTCTACTGCAACATCAAAATCAGTATTGTCTTCTATATTATCAAGTTTAAGATTAAGAGTATCAGCTATGAAATTTTCGAGCTGCTCATAAGGAAGTAAGAAACCTTCAGAAGGAAATCCTCTAAGTTTAATAGCTGTTACACGGCCATTATCATTAAAGAAACCTGCCTTCTCTGTATTTGAATTCTTCTCAGTGTGGCGATATAGATTGCAATAAGAGAGAAGATTTGGATTAATCTCACTATTAACTGGAAAGTATACATATCTTCCAGCAGGCTCATCTATACCAACACAAACTTTATAACCTCCCACTTGTGCAATTTTCATACGTTCAGCATTTGGATGTGGGAGGAAATTAGTTATATCAATTACTTTAGCAAGATAATTGATATTAGCTTTTGTTGATTTTATTAATTTCATATATTATATTATTTTATAAACTTAAATTTTATTACTCTAATCCATAAAGTTTATCTATTTCTCGATGCTTTGCTATACAAAGATTTCGTGGTTTATCATGAACATATTGTTCAACAATTTTATGAACATATTTATAGTACTCAAAAGGATCATTCACCATATTAACAACTTCTTCAACAGTTAATTTCTTTTCTCATTGAGTTGCATTAGCGAATTTCATTTCTGGTTGAATTTTCTTAATACATTTTTCAGATTCAACTTCAACTATAACTTCATTTCGTCAATAAAAGTTATCCAATGAGTTGTATACACCAAATACACCGCTACTTATATAAATATTTCCACTTTCAGATAATGTATTTAATTGTGGGTCCGCCATTGTGTATTTAATACGAACTAATTTAGGCCCACATGTTTCAGCATAAACAATTGTAAAAATAGTTGGAATATCAGCAATAATAAATGGATTTGAAATATCATCAGGGTTGTATATATAAGAGCTTTGAAGCGAATCTAAAATTGTATTAGGCCCTCCTATGGAAATTATACCAGATGTATTTATTCCATCAATTGGTGTATTTGCTAAATTAGAGTTTGCAATAATTTCATCATTAAACATCTTTATCCAGTCTTACAGATTTAAATACAGGAAGATTAGGAACAGGATGTTCTGTGTTTGTCATGCCAAAATATTTTACAGTTCCCATTTTACCTATAAGTTCTTTTATATGATCACGATACCACTGCTTATCTTCTCTAGTACCAATTGGTTTAGCTTTAAATTGATTACCATCAGCAGTTTCCATAATAAAACACATATCTTCATCACGAAGACCTTCAGATAAACCAAGAATCTTAAATTCTGCGTCAACAAAGATTTTTATCTTTTGCATCCTTCTATCACGACTGCCACATTTATAAACCTCGTTTGGATCACGAATTACAGCTCCTTCATAACCTTCTGCTACGAACTTATTATGCGCTGCCATAATTTCTTGATTAGATCTAACAACAGTATGTTCTACAATTACAAGTTTTGATTCTGGATACTTTGTTTCACGTAGTTGATAAAGATTCTGTAATACAATAAAGCGTTTACTAAATATAGATTCTTCATCTACAATATCATAGCAATGAAAACAAAGTTCTTTATGTCGTTCATCAACTGACTCTAACCTACACAATCCACTAATAGTAGACAAATTCCATCCATGTCGATAAATTTCTCCATCAAGAATAATATTAGGGAACTGATTAAAAACTTCTAATAAAAATGGATCTTGCTTAATATAAGTAGTTGCAATATCATAATCTTGGCCTCCTCTTGATGAAGTTTTAATTTCTCCATCTTTCATAAATAGGAAGCATCTTACTCCATCTAATTTAGAACTAATTAATCAATATGGTATTTTTTGAGTTTTAGCATCAGATGCATCATATACCTTACAAAGCATTGGCTTTTTAGCACCATTTGCATCTGTCTTCTCTTTAGGTAGTATTTTATCAGGGTCAAACTCATCAATACTAGTATATCCTAGATCAGATATTTTCTTATATCCCTTATCTAGATAGCTTTTTATATTAGAGTTGTATTCTAATTCTGCTTGTTCTGTAATAGTACGTTTGACCTTTCCTCTTGTAATTTCTATATTAGGTTGGATTATAAACTTGCCACCGTAAAGTCCTGAGGATCGTGTAATTACATACATTTGAAATTTCTCATTTCATTCGCATGCAATATTTATTTGTCGAATTTTACCTTTAGAATCCCTTGTAATAAGAGTGTCTTTTTTACTAATAACGCTCATAGTATGTTACAGCTCGTTCATCTAATCTACCATCATTATAGCCTTTTACGTAAGACTCATCCAGTAGATAATCTATAAATTGGCGTTGCTCCTCAGTTAGAGAAGCATAAAATTCTTTTTTCGATGACATAATAAAAAAGGTTGGATAGATTTAAACCTACCCAACCCAATATTTTTAAGAGTTCATAAGAGCCTTAAGAGTTTCTACTTTCTTAGGATCTTTCTTAAATCTTTCACATAGAATAGTAAGAAGCTGATTATTAGTGATACCAGGTACCCAACCATCAGGAGTTCTATGAGAAAATGTAATTTCTGTCTGTGAATCAAAAAGAGGATATCCAGCTACTTCATCAGCTATAATAAACTCATCAGGATTAACCATGAGAAGATTATTATTAAGCCAAATATTACTTGGAGTTGTCCACTCCGGATATTTATAAGATGTGTCAGTACATGAACAAGTCTTGTTATCACAAGGAGCTGGAGAAGCTACTTCTTTAGGTTCCTTCTTGCGAAAAGTATATGCATAATTTTTCTTAGGTTCTGTATGTGCAGAATCCTTCTTATCATCATTCTTTGGTGCAAGTTTATCTACACCATTTTCAATATCAATTATAGGTTTTCCATTATGGGAAAGTTTAATTGAACCATTACCAAGGATCTTTTTTAGATCATCGTTATTAACGCCGAGAATATCGGCAAGTTCTTTCATTATATCCATCATATTATTAAATTCCACTATGTCCAAATCCGCCTGTTCCGCGTTCTGTTTCATCAAGAGTGGTAACTTCTTTCCACTCAATCTTTTCAAATTTATTTAAAACTGCTTGTGCAACTCGATCTCCAGGATTAATTATAAACGGAGTATCTGAAAAATTCGCCAGAATGACTCCTACATTTCCTCTATAATCTGCATCTATAGTTCCCGGAGAGTTAAGGCAAAAAATGCCACTTTTAAGAGCTAACCCAGATCTAGAGCGAATCTGAAGTTCATAACCTTCAGGAATTGCCATATAAAGATCTGTTGGGATAAGTATTCTCTGAAGTGGACCTAACGTAATAGGCTCAGAAATATTCGCCTTTAAATCTACTCCAGCAGACATAGGAGTTGAGTATTCTGGCAGTCTATGATTTGACTTATTAACAACACAAACTTTCATTATTGTTTTATATACAAATTACAACAACATATATTATCTTCTCTGTAATGACGACATGGACAAATATCTAAATCCGTCCCTGAATCTACATTACTACATGGACAGTGCCCTCCATTAGCTTCACAACGCTTAAGAATAGCATTAACAACTTTATCATTAGGATTCAGTTGAAATCCTGGTAGTCTCAGTATTGGTATCATTTTTCCAAAACCAATTAGTTACATCATAAAATGAATTTTCATAAGCACTCATTTTATGAAGGTGCTTTCCTTTACTATAAAAATGCTGATTAGTATTAGGATTGGTTAGAGGACCTCTTTCTTCATTATATGGTCCTAATTTATAAAAATCAAAATAATCAAGATTAATTTCTGGAGGAAGTTTATCTTTTCCAGAATACCAACCTACCTTAAGTTCAGGATATTGTTCCTTTACACATTTAGCTAACCAATTAATAGTATTAGGAGCTTGATCCCCTCCCATTAAACCTACACAAGAAATACCTTTATTTTCTTCTATTAAACGAAATAAAGATTCTTTATTCAAAACTTCTCCAATATCTTGAGCTAAATAAGAAGAATGACATCCAGGACAGTGATTTGGACAACCACTTATATTTATACATAAAGATATTTCATTTGGAAATTCTGCAAATGTAACAAGTGTATCAACGTATTTTACCATTTATTAATCGTGTTTAAATTCAGCTCCCTTCCTATTTCCAAATAAACGTGACTTAAACTCTAGCTGCCGTTCTTTAGACCAATTAGATACCGAAGTTAAAAATCCAATAATTCTTGTATAATAATCTAACTTATGACTATGACATTTAGGACATTCTGTTACTGGAGCATTAACTACATGATTACAATCTAAACACTTAGTCATTGGAATATTAAATGTAAAATAATTACATCCCACATTTCTAGCATGCTCCATTAACATAAGATATTGTTTAGATGATAGGTGAGTATCTAAATTAATATGACAACCTTGTCCCCCATCACTTGCTTTACTAACTGTAGAACCATGAGCTTCTAATTTCTTAAGAGGACTTGTCTCTTTCCAAGGATTAAAGAAATAGCTATTATAAAGATTTTGGTCAGAAGGAACAAAATATCCGTCATTTTTATCCCAATTATATAGTTTAACAGCTAATCCTTCTCCTGGAATACATTCCTGATTAAAAACAAATGGACGTTTCTTATCATGAATACTATGCTTTTTATTTTCCTCTGCAATAGTTCCAAGAACTAATTGCATGAAATCATTATATTCAGAAGTTCCATCTTCCAAACCAAGAAATTTAGCGGCCTCATAATATCCTAATACACCAATAGTAGAATATAATTTCTTTATATAAAGATAATTAGCATTGCTATAAGTAATCATTCCACAATCCTCTAAATCATACATCATAGTTTTATATGCTATATGATATTTATACACTCTTTCTAGAATTGAAGTTAAATAGTCTTTAAAACACTTTTTAATATCCGGACTATTTTTAAATCCAGAGGCATGTCATCTAACTATATCGTTATTTATATGATCTTCATGCCCTCTAGCAAACATTTTTCTATGAAAATCCTGAACAATTCTATTAATATTAAGAGTAATTACATTTACACTACCAGTCATAAGACCAATCATTCCAGTTGTAGATGAAAATGTATTTTCTGTTATCCTATTTTGTACTCTACAGCATGAAGAAAGAGAGTCAGCATTATTTGAATGATATAAGAAATGGGAACTTCCTTTTGCTCATTCATCTGCACAAAGTTTTTCATATTCTTTATCCTTATAACCATTTTCGTCATAAAGAAGAGCTATTGTAGTAACAGGAAAAGTTAAAGGAGTAATCAGTCTTTGTTCTCTAAGTAGTTCAAGAAAAATTCTTTGAAGAGTATCAATTGCTTTCCATTCAGGTTTAGTACCATCTGGATAAGAATAATCTCCAAACATTGCTTTAAAATAGTAAGAATCAAAGAAATTTAAGTTTGTAAACGGACTTTGAAATCCTCGATTGCCTTGCGGTTGGTTTACTCCAAAAATGAATTGTTTCATTCCTTTTTTGATTTCTCTCAGTATTGTTTTACTTGAGAAATTAACCACATTTGAATTATAAATAGATTCTGTTAAATGGTTATACCAATCAGGACCAAATTCTTCAATTACATAATAGTTTAGAGTAATAATATAATCACCAAGAGCTACAGCACCTTTAGTTTGTGCAGAAAGTGCAAATACTGCATTAGTTACTTGTCCACTAAAAGATTGAATATCATTAGGTGGAGTCGGAGTAACTCCATCAAGATTTCCAACACCTTCTGTCATTAAAGGATATAAAGAGTATGCACCACAATATGCCTTTTGAATAGGGGAATTACTTTCATCGTGTGTATAAATAATATGATTATTTAAATCAATTTCATATTGTTTTGCAACTTCTGGAAATAATTCATTTAATTTATCCTTCATCATCTGACGTTGAATCAGACGAATATTATCCTTAAATACTTCTGGTTCTATAGATGCTACATTTTTAATAGAATTATTAGCATTTGCATCTGTATTTGAATTAGAGGCAGCATTTTCAGAAGATTTAGAATACTTTGTAATATATTCAATTTTTTGTCTTATAAATCTAGAGTCTTTATGATCCTTTCTATATTCAATATAAGACCTTGCAGCATCATATTGTCCACAGCACATAAGAGAATCTTCTACAATTTTTTGAATTTCATCAATTGTAGCTTCTTCTTTCATATCTAGAGTATTTTTAATTACATTCAATACTGTTTTTGTTGATTGCTCTTCATCTGAGTAACCCTTACTTACAGATTTCATAGCTGCACGAACAGCATGTTCAATTTTAGAAAAATCAAATGGAATTGTTTGGCCATTACGCTTAGTTACTAGTTTCATATTCGACTAAATCAAATAACATTCCTACAAGAATTGTCTTTTCAAATCTATTAATAATATCTTTACTCTTAGTAATTTGCGAACAAAGAGCCCCATAATAATTATGAAGACTTCCTTCAACAGTTGGTTGAACATAATAATGAGAGGTGGAATCAAGATATACATCCTCAAATGTTTTTACAACATCTGCAGATGAAATTTTAATCTTACCACCGACATTACAATATTCATATTGTAAAGATCTATTAATAAGTTTTCCTAACAATTTATGTGTATCTTCTATATCTGCAGAGATAAAAGTGTTCTTCATTACTTTTAGTCGTTGCTTAATATCAAACGGTTTTTCCATTAGTTCTTTAATAGAATAAACTAGTTTTTCACCAGGTTTCATTTCATAAACTTGGAGTCATTCTGGATTAAAGACGCACATATTATGAGTTTCCTTATTAATATATGCTCTATATACTTTATAAACAGGTACTCTTGCATCAAGCGCATATACAAGACCGTAAGTCTCAGCATATCCATCTATTGTGCACTGATCAGGCATTATTGCCTGAATTCATACTTTATTATAAGTTAAGTCTTTACTATCGTTTGATACTGTTATTTGGCCTGGCAATTGTACATTAATTATGAAATCCTTTGTAAATTTCGACATCTCGTCGATAAATGGTTGAACATATTCCTTTGTTGCAAAATATTCCTTTTCTCTGATAATTGTAGGTTTGCCTTCTAATAAGGCACTCAATGTTATTTCCATTAATTATTAATTCAGGAATTTGTTTCTCCCACACACGCTCATGTTTTTTATTTAAAGCTTTTCCTGGAATAATTTCAGTATCCCCTAATTTATGAAGTCCAATATAAATTTCCGAATACCTAATACAAAATGCTTCAAGAAGTCTTGCTACATCTTTTGAAATATTTGAAATTATGATAGTTTTTAAATCAGGATTATATTGTATTTGAGTATATAAATCAGTGGGTCCACCACGATGCTTTCTTGGAGGACACCCCTTTGTTATTCCTGCATAACAATTCCCACTTCAAGGAAGTTGACTATAATAAAAACTATAATTACCTTTAGAATTAGATAGATATTTCTTTATTTGTAGGAGAAAATCTCATAATATATACATCTCTTTTTTCATCTTTATAATAATAAAAAGAGCTAGAGAGTAAGTCTCCCTAGCTCTAGATTTTTATTGGCCAGAAATTAATTTCCAAATACAATATAAGTTCCAAGCTTTGTATTAGATGATGGAACGTAATTTAAACTAAAGGCAAGAGCGTGATCGTCATCAACACGATATACCTGTTTACATACAAGATCCTGCTTAACATTCTTCATAGCAGCCTTTGCTAGGCGAGCAGCCTCACTCTTAGTTTCAGCTTCTGCTACAAGAGTATCGTTAGCTACAGTACGAACCTCAAAAACACGTCTCTTAGTCAACTGACCCTCTGTAACATTATTAATAAAATCATAAGGACGCTCACGAGTATCAGCAGAACCAGCTTCTGAAACAACAATACATCCTACACCAGTTGCATTAGTAAGTTTATTCTTCTCAAGCATCTGCTGAGCAAATACATCAAAATCAACTGGGTTTTCCTTCTTAAAAGAAGGAGTTACATTTCTAACAACAGTAATGCCCTCTTCAAGAGCCTTCTGCTTAGCTTCATCAAAGCTATAAGCATTAATAGTAAGTTTTCTCATAAAACATTAACATTTAACATATTAAACATCTTTTATCTTTGTTTTGTAATACAAAGATAATTATTTTTATAATGAAAAGCAAATAAATTTTAAATAAATTTTACCTCTTCTTCATACCCAAATATTTCATAATAAGCAACTCGTTTAAGTAATTGCATATATTCCTTTCTTCCTTTTTTAATAAGATTATCACTTATTGGAAAACATTGAGATTCATATGGATCAGAAGTTGAAACAACTAATACATTAGCTTTAAAATCCCAAATTTTAGGAGTATATCCATATTCTTTCATACAATAAAGTTGAAGAATATCACCATACAAAGCAAATTGTCTGTAATAATGATAATGATACATTGAACCATATTCTGGATTCATAAACCAAGATGCTGGTTTATAAGAAGTCTTTAAATCATTAAGTGTAAGAACTTTATTTTCAGTATCAATAGTCCAATTATCAATTTTCATTTTATATTTCAAAATAGTAGCTTTATCTTTATACATTACTATATAATCCATAAAGAAAGCATCCTCATTATAACTCGGAATTTTATCTCCGAATGCAGTTTCTGGGTATAAAGTATTTATGATTTCTGAATTATTTTCTACTGATTTAATACAAGAGGTTACTGTATCATAGTCTGGATCACTTAATACAATCTCAGTTCCTTTTAAATTCTTTTGGGCAAAATAATAAGGTAATCCAGCTTTTAAGATAGACTTAATTCTAGAATAAGTAAGTCTACCAGCGTAATAATCAGCATCATCGCTTCCTTTTATAATAGATTCATATATTGAATAACCTTGCTTTCTATACTTTATAGCTGCATCAATACAATTTCCAAGTTTAGCAGTAGGTCTTCCCATTTTAGGAGCTAATTCAAAAGATTCTGGCTGAAGTAATCTCTCATGGACGGCTGAGCCGACCACAAGAGATTGTGTTGAAAAATGAGGTGGATTTTTATATAAACTTGGACTTCCACCTTCAACTGGATTAATATTTTTTAGTCGAGAGTTACTAACATAATCCCTATAAGTTTTAGAAAAATACTCTTCATCAGACATATCAACTCTCTTTATAGAGCTGAGAATCGGGATTACTTTAAAATCTTTAAAATTTATTTCTTTCATTTTATTTTATTCTTAAATTAAGATCGTAGATACGATGATGACCTACATTATAATGCCTATTAGCAGCAGTATCCATAAGATAACAAAAAATTCCATTTTCTTTACATTCTTTAAAAGTAGCATGTTTGTCATCTATCATAATTTCTACTCCCAATTCTTTAAGAGTATTGATCTTAGATACATTCCAAGGCAAAGAATATACTGGCGCCTTTGGAAGATTATTTCGTTGAATAGCTTCCATTGTCCATTCAACAGGAATTGATCTTGCAGTAATATAATAATCAATTTCAAAAGAAGGTCTGTTCTTAACTGGCATATTTACCCAAAAATCTTTTTCATTTTTAAGTTGCTCCAGATTAGCTTTCATATCATAATCACCATTCCAATAATCTGAAAGCTTTGTATTGAACCTTTTCTCATATGAGCCAGTAAAATCGAATATTACATCATCAAGATCACACCCAATAATTGGTTTATTAACAGGTGCAATGATTCTATCATCTCCTTGAGGATAGATAGAATAATATTCACAAAGGATAAGAGCATTTGCAGCTACTTCTGCAATATTAAGTAATTTTTCCTCTGTATAATCTTCACCTAATTCAAAAGCAGTAAGATGTTTCTTTAACGAAGATAAAACCCTCGTCCAAGAAATACCATATTTCCACTCATTAACTTCATGTCTATTAAGTTTTTCAGTAAGTACTTTACTTACTTCTGTAATTCCCTGAACAGGGATTAAATCATAACGTATGTTACTCATCTTTTACTAAAATATAAGAGTCTGTTTCTTCATTGTATTTAATACAATTATTATTAATACTATACCATTGTCCTTCTATGCAAACATAATCTTCTTGCTCTCTAATATATGATTCCGGATATATGTATTTTATATCATCACTCTCAATAACTTCTATTGTTGGAGTACCAATACTTACATAATCGTCTAAACCACTGCAATATACTGCACAATCATCACAAAGATATGCATCCTCATATTCAGAATAGTGCCAACCAAAAGGCATGTCATCATCACGAGAACGTGCTTCTGCTCCACAATGTTCGCAAACAAAGGTAGTATAATCATCATCGCCATAACTTCCATCAGTATTGGATAAACAGCAAAATCCTTTGTTAGGATTAGTATTAATAGTATTATTATCCTTATTATAATACCTAAAACTATCAACATAAGGCATATAAGTATAGTTACGATCGAGTTGAATTGTTAGATCGTATTCACGATAATCAGTATAATTATCTTCTGGACCATACCACTCTTGATAATCTCCATCACTAAGAAGGCAATTATTACGTCTATAATGCCATTTCTGATTTTGAGCATAATCGATAAACTGATTCTCAAGATAGTCATAGCAAGTATAGATTCTATCCATAAAAGTTCCTTCTGGAAGTTCCCATACAATAGCTCTACCTAAAATTTTATCTTCCTTTTTACAAATAAGAAGTTTAGCTTTATCTTCATATAGTCCAAAGTATTCTCTACATTCATAATGTCTCATACAGCTATTACCAAGAGTTCCTGTTAGTTCTGCATAACAGTCTTCGTCGTAATACTCAGTAATAGCTGATCCAGAAACAAGAACAAATTCTCCTGCAGAGATCATTTCATTTTTTATCCAATTACTAAAATCTTCAAATTCTTTACATTTAAATTCTCGAATTAGAATTTTTTGAATAAGTCGAGCAGGTTTTGCAGTTTGGCGATTCTCTCTTCCCCAAGTATTTGTACTCGTATAAATAGCTCGTTTTCCTTTAGGAAGATATGAAATTTCAAAAGCATTATGTCTAAATGATAACATTCTAGCTTCATCATTTATCAATGCTTCAATTTTTTCACGAATTACTGTCATAACAGAACTTTCTTCTGATCTATCCCAAAGTCTACTATATAAATCATTATAACCAATAACAAGGTCATCTGCCAAAAGAAGTTCTTTAGCAATATCACAACCAGGATGTTTTTCTCTTATATTTTCTATTATTTTACGTAATCCGTCAGAGAGTAACGGCAACATCTTTTCTACCATAAATTATTTATTATCTTCAATTTGTAAAGTCTGTAAAAACATATGTGCTAAAAATCCAATGAAATCCATTTCTGAATTTTGGGAATAATTTTCACTGAATTTAACATCGTAATCAACTGTTGACGTTTCTTTGTTATATAAAAGTTCAATGTCAATAGTATTATTACTATTTTTATCCTTAAATGTTACAATAGCATTTTCCATAAATAATAAAGGAGAGCTATTTGCTCTCCTTAGCATACGGTTCTATCAATTTATAAAATAATCCAATATCCATAATAGCACATCTTCCAACAGTAACTATATTTTTTTCTCTTGACTCTTGTTTATCCCAGAGAATAACAAAAGTATCATTGGGAACAGTAGATTGTTCTCTTATTTTAAAGTACTGTGGATAAGGTATTTGATGCTTTACCTGTATATTGATGTCAAAAGGTAATTGGTTATTTTTATCAATGATATCTACTTTATTATCGTCCGTAGTTTTACTTTCACTACGTGATGTAACAACACCAGTAAAGCCAAGAGCTTTTAATTCGTTTACAACTTTTTGTTCTGCTCGTTGGCCTCTATTTCGGTTATAGGCGCCTGATCTTTTTCTACCCATTTATAATATTCTTTAGCCTGTTCAATTAATTTCAGAGTTTTTTCCTTTCCATATTTTTTACGAAAATCTGAAATATCTTTTGCCTCATAATTTCTCGGAATATATATCACATTAAGTTCCGGATGAACCTTTTTTATACGATGCATACCTTGAATTCCAGGTAAATCGTTATCATAAAACAATATAATATGCTTAAACTTTGTTTTAAGTTTTTTATACTGTGCTTCTGTAATAAATAAATTTTCAGAATTTGGAGCTATTGCTGTAATTCCTAAAGAATATAAAGTCATACAATCCTTTAAAGACTTAGTAATTACTAGAATATCTCCACCTTCTTTAGGTAGTTGTTTAGCACCTTGAATTTGGGCAGCCTTTCAATTAGAGAGAAATTTATACTTTTTCTTGCCAGCAAAATATAATCTTCACTGCTCAATTCCCTCTTTAATTCCACCGTAATAACCAAATATTTTTTGTCCTGCACTTTCTAAATGGAATAAATTTCCATTTAGAAAGATATTTTTGCAGGAATATACATTAAATTTTTTTAAAATCTCTTCAGTTATACCATAAGATGCTCATCAAGCTAATTCATAATCTTGAAATGGACGAATCTCAACCTGTATAATAGCTGATTTTTGCTCAGATAACTTATTTCCAGTATATTCTAATTTAGGTTTATTTACAGTAAGATTTTTATTATGAATAATTCCAAAATCATTACCAATAATCTGAAGAGCTTTTGGAAATGTACATTGGAACTTTTCCATAACAACAGAGATAAAATTTCCACAAAAGACTCCTGAGAAATCTTTAAAAATTAAATCCCCGTTTTTATTTCAATAAAAGGCACAAGTTGCATGATTATCTTTTCGCAACGGACTTTTAAAAAGTCCTTTCTTAACTGGAATACCTAAATAATGTTCCATCAACTGTTCTTGTGAAACTTTTTTTAGAATCATTTCTTTTGTAACTCTAATAGGTTCCAATGTTATTTCCATCTATTAAAAAGGCAAATCGTCTGAATTATCTTCTAGTCCAAGATTTTCTGACATAGAATCTAGTGTTTTAGATGTATCTGCCTGAGACGCCATATTAGTAGGTGTTGCATTCTTAGCAGCCTCAATTCTCTTAAGTTCGTTTGGTGTAAGAACTAGGTTCTGCCCAATAATACGAGTGGCAATGCCAAGATCTCCATTGCGGGTGATTCTTGCAGGAAATGATGGCATAGATACAAATCCATTACTCTGAGGAATAAGCTTAATTTGTACTCTAGCCTTTCCTACCATAGGAGCAGTAAATGCTTTAACAGCATCTACAATTTGCTTAAAGTTGCCAGAAAGAGTCTTTGTACCATCATCAATATCCTTAATAATCTGAGGATCTACAGCCTCAAGAATTTCTCGAACAGTAATAAGGAAATGATCAAGAGGTGAAGCAGTAGGGCCCCACTGCATTTGTTTACGTTCATCACTCTGTGGCTCGAAGAAATTCTGTGTATATTCTCCATAACCATCTACATCAAGTTTAAGTGCTAGAGTCTTAAATGTATCACCAGTCTTCTGACTAGTTACATTAGCAAACTCTACACCCATAAATGTTGCATCCTTAATACCTGCGGTCAATGCATTACCGCTCTCTTTTGCCTTAACAGCACCTGAAAAATTATACTGCATATAAAAATTAATTCAATAAACCTATAAATCTTTTATATTAAATTTGCGAGGTCTCTTTCCTCCTCTTCAAGTAAATCATTTTCTGATATTACATCAACTTTTTCCATTTTAAAATAATTATTAAAACGAATAAGTTTAAAGAAAGATCCGTATTCTAGCAGAATGTCTCTTTGCATACCTCGAAATGATACGGTATTAGACTTCGTTAATCTATTACCACCTGTTGGATCTCCAAAACATTCAGATTTACCAATAACAGGAAATGTTGTTTCACTATTAACTGTTCAATAATTAATTGTAATTCTATCTCCAGCTACTCCTCCAAGAGCTTTTACTGCTTCTTTAGATAGAACTAACTTATTATCGGCTACAGTAACAGTTGCTTCATCAACATTATATTCAGCAATAGAGTTATTATTTAAACTACTAGTTTGGACTAGTGGTTTTATTTCTATATTAAGCATTGTTACTTAGATAAGCTTGGAAAGATACGTTCCCAATGAAAAATTATTTCTCCATCTTTCTGCATTTCTCCAAGAACAACATCTTTATTTCTAAGATGTTTTGGTCTTGCACCACATTCTACATACTTATCTCCAGTATTAAATGAAAGAATAGTATTAGAATCATCATCTCTATATAAAAATCCAATTGCATCTGATTTAGAACTTAAAACTCGACCTGATTTACCTGCTAAATCAATTCCTTTAACTGTTACATCAGAATCGGCAATTGCAGAGTCTTTTGTATGACATACTAGAATGATATTAGGGGCACATTTTGAGACCATATTAATCACCATTTCCATAGCTTCACGTACTTTTGCATATCCTGCCATTTATATTCTATATAGTTCGCGACACTATATACGTTCTCTTATGAACTGCTGTATATTACTATACAGATTAGACTATATCACAATCCTTATTAGGATTCTTCTCATTTCCATCTACACTAGCTTTAGATGTACTCCCCGAAGGGATAGTCGTTGAACTACTTTGATAATTATCAATCAAAATAGCTGCTGATTGTCCATTTCTGGAGTTCCCAGCAATTAGAGAAGTTTGCATATTTATATTACTATAAATAGGGGCACATCTTTTTACCCATCGGCGCATCTAGGATATTCTTACCTGTAAATTTAGAACCAGCTACAGTATCGAGATAAAGCTTAAGAGCAAGTGGTTTAACCATATCCTCAAGAGCAGTAACAGTATCAAGTACTATAAACTTATAAGGATAATTAGCCTCTTTAATTGCTGTACAAATTTCCTTAATATCTTGAACAGAATTAGCTTTAATTTTTACAGCATCAATATAATCATAACCACCATCTTCTAGATCAATACACAACGCATTAGGCAACGAAGCTAACGCAGTTGATTTTCCCCAATTTGTTATCGTATAGGCTTTTTATCCTATACTTCTTATAGTTTCCTATAAGTTCAGCATATATTTTCATCCATTTTTGGATGTGCGCACTCGTGGGAGGATTATATTCTATAAATAGGTTCACCTCCTATGCGTTACAATACTCCTTCTTTTTAAGGAAGTAAGTTATCTCGGTATTTTCATAAATTTATTATATTTATATAATAGTAAATTTTTAGAATTCACCGATTTTGCGCATTATTATTCTATAATGTTACCACTATAGCAGACCGGAATTGATCTTTGGTTTTGAAAATATAATAAGATTTTTTGGATCTTCAAATTCTGCAGGAATAATACCTGTAGGAAGTGTAATAGGCATATTAAAAACTATACATTATTTCTTTTTTCGGTTCTTTTTGAACCTCATCTTTTACTTCCGTCATTTGTGGCTGAACTAAACTTAGGAATGGAGTATAATCAGAAATTGTTTTACCATTAGGCAACTCTCTAAAAATACCCAATTCTCCAAAGAAATTACATGGAATCATTTTATCATTAACTCCATGTCTATTTTTTATTAAGCATAAGGCCCTATATCTATCTCTTAGACCAATAAAACTATTACCACCTTGTTGTCCATTATCCTCAACTATAATAGGATAATTACCATGACTTTTTATTTTGAATTTTAATGGATAATAAACACCAATACATATTTCACAATCATTATAAGTTGACCCAGTCGCAAATATTAACATACAGGCTCTTTATCCCGTATTTCTATATATTACTATATAGGCTAGACTATCTCATCACACTTCGTTTAATATTGGTATATTTAAAAATGTGTGCCGCGCTCGTGATAGTTCATAATCTTCAGCACCACCTGGTCAGATCGTATCTATTAGTCGTTGATCCTTCATTATATTTCTATAATGCTTGGATTAGGGTTATCCTATAGGACTTTCCCAGATTCACGGCATTTTATAAGGACTATTCTATTAGTTTGTATTTACAACAGTCACAAACATAAGGTTTTATTATTTTTGTAAATAAATTTTTATATTTAGTAGGAATATAAATTGTCTTATCTTTACGTATATTAATTTCAATTTTTCATTTTTCTGAAAAATATTCTTTAAATAAAGATAAATCTTTCGAAGAAAAACATTGGGTCGAAATACAATATCCAGAAGATTTATCACGAAATCCATCATCTTGGAATCATATAGCAAGTCCTAATGCATCTAATTGAAATAAATCTTCTCGACATATATGTTTTATATTTCTATTATTTTCTTTAGAATATCAACGATTAAAATAATATGTAAAAATATCAAGTCCTTTTGATAAAGAACGATAAGCATAATAAACTTTATTATTTCGTTTATCAATTTCTCTAACTTTATTAAAAGATTGCCAATAATACATTAATTTTTGTAATTTTATTGTTTTTCAAATACAATATTCTTTTTGAGCTTCAGAATGCCCAAATACAAAATAATGCTGTGTATTATATTTATTAGGAGAAATACATCCATCTCCTAATAAACTTCCGAGAATAATTTGTTTTTCTTCTTCAGAAGGCATATAATCTTGTTTAACTACAGGTGTGTATAAATACATATTAATTAAACGAGAATCAATTTTTAAATCAGATGCTATTTGATCTATACTTAAACCCTGTTTTGATTTATTTATTACTAATTTTTGAATTTTATAATATTTATAATCAAAATTCGAAGGTAAGTGATTTTTTATTCTAAAATCTGCAATAGTTTGATGATTACAATTTAATATTTTTGCAATTTCAGAATCATTTTTACCTTCTTCATATAATATAAAGAATTTATTTTCATCAAAACAACGTTTAAATAATTTAATATTTGATTCTCGCAATCTTCTTCGAATTGTTGATAAACTTACGTTAAAATATTCTACTAATTTTTTCTCAGTATTAAAACCTTTATTTATAGCTGATTGTAATTCTTTTTTAGAAATTTGTATTTTTGCTGACATATAAATTTTATTATTAAATAAATAATCTACTACAAATATACAAAATTTTCTAAAAACTTACAAATTTTTCTAGATAACTGTCAATCCTTAAGATCCTCAGAACTACACTCTGTAAGATTTGCTTTTCTTCTGTCCATATCTGCAGAATTTCTATTTTCCTGTTGCAATATAACACAAGAAATCTGACATTTCTCACGCAATGTAACACAATACGAAGAAATTAAATCCATTTCTTCTTTCTTAGAATGACCATCAATTGGCGTAACTAATGCTAAGTGATCTATAACAATTTGCACTAATTGTTGAGGATCATTTTTTATATAAATAGTTCTATTTCCATTATCAACTTTTTCAAATGTACCCCATTCTTCTAAATAAGTCATTATTGAATGATAAAAATTCTTATTATTAAGAGCCTTATCAATAATAATTAATTTATCAGAAATAGATTCTAATCATTTACGACCTTTTAATACATAATCATAATCTTCGTCAGAAATTATTTCTCTCCACGACATTAATTTAGTATAAGGTATTACTTTGTTAAAAGTATCATAAATATATAAACAAAGGAGTTTAGAAAGAAGTATTTCTGCACTCATCTCTAAACTATAATAAATAAGTTTTATATTATCATTTGGATGATCTTTTAATGGCCTATAGATATAACTATATAAAGCAAGTGAGCTTTTTCCAGATCCAGAAGTTCCAAAAATTAAAGTATATATTCCCCTTCTTACTCCACCAGTATATTCATCTAATTTAGGAATACCTGTACTATATCCGGTATTTTTTCCTTTTCTACCGGTTTCAATTAATTTATAAAGTATATCTACATTATTCATCAATAGTACAAATATTAGAAGCGGTTGGAATAAGATCTGGATTATTTTTAAGTTCTTCTAGAGCTTTCCATTGATTTGAAACTACAAAAGATGTAATTCCAAAATTAATGTGCCCATGTTCCTTTGCTCAAGATAATAATTCCATAATTTCTTTATGCTTCTCAGGATTATGCCCAATTTGAGTAGCATAAAAAAATGTAAAATCATCAATAGAAGAAAATCTCTTAGATATATCTCTAAGAGGTAACATTTTACCATTAATATTAATAAATGAAGGATAGGCATTAAATAATTCTCTACCCATTTCTCCCGATCCTTTAAATCAAGTTCTCAAGAAATTCTTATTAAACTCAATATCATTAGGAATATATTTTTCTGGATTATAGGATTTAAGAATTACTCCTTTTTCTTTTAAAGAGTTAAACAAATCCCTTAATTTATTTTGTCCTCCATTATTAAATCATTGTGTAAAATATTCAGGATGTCCTTCTTCATCCCTAGCAAGAAATGTAAGATATATTAATAATAACTCATCTGCTGTTAACTGATAAGTTACCATTAAATTTAAAATTGTTTTTATTTCCAAGATTAAATAAATTAAAAGATTTATTTAACCTCCGACAAATTAAAACGTTTATCGTATTTGTCGTTTATTCAGTTAAAATCTGAATTGTGTGTCCACTAAAGTCTCTCGTTCTCTAGTTTGAATTTCTTCTCCATTAAGAATTTTATTTAATTGTTCTTCATTAATTGTAATTACAGAGTCTACATTAGAATTTTGAAATCATTGATACTCTTGAGTACCTTTAAGAACTAAAGTAAACATTTCTGCTTTTTTGCCAGGCTCAAATCGACAAATTCTGCCTCGCTTTTGAACAGCAGTTATTTTAGAACTATTTACATTCATAATAATACCTACAGATAACCCTTTAACATCAACTCCTTCTGTTAGCGCTTTTGAAGAACTAATAGATCCGAATGAAGAGCTATTAAACTGTGTCAATGTTTCAGAATTCTTCTTTTTAGTGCACTTTGAATGTAAAATATAGTCTGTTCCAACTAATTCACATACTTTAATTGTAGGAGCAAAAACAATACATTTTTTGTCTTTACGAGCATTTAGTATTTTTTTACAAATCTCTAATTTCTTAGGATGATTTGCTATAAAGTCTTTTCTAGCTTTTAAAGCTCTATTTCAATCAAATGCCATTGCTGTTGCATCCTTTGGAGTCACTCCCATTTTCTTTGCCCATTTTACTCTCTCTTGCCAATTAGTAACTAAACGCATAGCTAAATTAAAATCGTAATTAAAATATGCAAAGTATGCATTAAATTTCTGATTTAATTTATTATATTCAGTTAAATCAACATCTAATAAAACTAAGTAATTTTTAACAGGAGAAATTCATCCATTGGCTTCTGCTTCTTCCAAGGTAATAGTATCAACAACAGGAGCATATTTTTTAATAATATCCTCTTTACCATCAAGCCTTTTAATTGTAGCAGTTAAACATAGAATCATTTTATAAGTCACATTATTAAATATTTGTGAAAAATGTTCAGAAGCAGCACGATGAACCTCATCTATTACTAGTAAATCGCAATTTCAGTTTTTATTAATAACAGAGTTAATAATTTCAACTTGACAATTAGCAAAAATATTATGTTTAATTAATTCTGCAATTCATTGCTCTTTTAGAACTTTAGTAGGAACAACTATCAATATATATGCATCAGGAACAGACTTAAGAAGTAATTGAATTGCCATAATAGCTGTATAGGTCTTTCCTACACCAGTTCCATAGACTAAGGTGGATCTACCATTTGCATTAATTCATTTTTTGATTCCTAATTTTTGTCTTGTTGTTCTATCCATTACCAAGTTACTTTACAATGCATACAATCCTCATCTATACAATGGTCACAAGGTAAATCATATGTATCTTTTGGAGAATCATCATATATATAATTATCATAATCGTAACTACTATAATAATTACTCACATAAGATTTCTGAGCTTTAATAGTATAAGTTATTGCCTGATCATCTAAAGAAGTAATAATTTCATAAATAAAATTTAAGCAATTATTTAATTCATTAATATTACAACACTCTTTAAAAGTATGTTCATTATAGTAACCACAAGAAACATTAACTCCTGAAATTAGTAATTTACTAGCTAAAACTCCTATATCAGTAAAAGTTCCTATACTTTCAGAATAATTGTATTTTTCCATCAATGATTGTATATCTTCTACAAATTTTTCAGATGCAGAATCAATACCATTAGTATGAGTAATTAAATCCTTATTACCTCTACGATCTGCTTGGATTAAATATCGAACATTTAAGAAAAATTCAATATTATTTGCAGCTTCATATGCACCTACTCCACCTATTTCTTCTTGAGTAGTAAAACACACTTTAAGATTTGGTAAAGTTTCAAGAAGCTGAAGAGCTACTAAAATACCATTACAATCATCAGCATTAAGGCCACATTGAATACCAGACTTAATATATTTAGCTGTAATTATATTATTTTTTATAATTAATTCTCTAGCTGAGGTAAAATTATGAATAGTATCCATATGAGCTACAACACATGCATAGTTTTCAGGATTAGTAGTATTTTTAGTAATAAATAAGTTACGTTCCTTATCTATAGAAAATGTAAGATGAGGAATTTTATAACAATAATTTAATATAAAGCTAATCATATCATGTTCATTAGTTGATTCATGATCGATTAGATATAATCTTTTAAGTAATTTTAAATTAACTTTCATTTTTAATGTATTCAATGATCTGAAATTTCTGCTGAACATGGAAAATCTAAACTAGGACAGAAGAATCTTCCAGCTTTATTCATACAAGAAGTAAGAACATTTGCTAATTCTTCTGCTAATTCTTCAGGAACTTCAATATTAATTTCATCATGTACTGGGGCACATAACTTAACCTTAAAAACTAAATTATGTTTTAGTAAATAGTCAAAGAAGAAGATACATGCTAGCTTAAAAATGGCAGCACCCGTACCTTGACATTTGTAATTTATAGCTTGTTTCTCTGAAGTAGATTTACGTCTAAAATAATGTTTTACATCTGCAACAATAGCAGAATCAGGATTTGACTGTTTATAGAGTTTATATGTACTTCAATATTCAGAGTTAAATTGTTTTTCTATTTCTTTTAATTCTTCAAAATCATAAATAAATGCCTTAGCTCTAGTTTTAGAATTAAGTATAATATAACCATTTTTCATTACAAAAGCTCTTTGCGCATCTTGATATTGTTTAACTCCCTTAAAACCATTCATATAATTATTATAAATTTTTTCAGCTTCTTCTAATGGGATATTACTATTACTTTTAATTGTTTGAGCATTTCCACCATAATTTACAGCAAACTCTACTCCTTTAGCAGCCTGGCGACATTTTTTGAACTTTTCCTTAATTTCTGATACAGGGCAATCTCCAATAATATCAGGATATGACATTTTAGCTACCAAACTATGAATATCTCCCTTAGGATCTTTAAATAGCTCAAGCATAGCTTCGTCATGCGCTAGATCTGCTAGGATTCTTGCGGGAGTTACACCCCGGACTTTCTCTTCTCCATGCAATAAATTGTTTAGGAGGTTCGTATTAAGTCTCTACACCTTCTCTATATGAGCTTGGCTCGGGATTGGAGTGCTCTACTCTTTCCCCGAATTTACGAACTATTGCCTATTAAATTTCTTTAATAGCGAGCCAAATTTTAATTTCTTTCTTTTAAGATAGAAATGAGCATTTTGATATAAACAGTCATATATTTTAAGAATATCACTAGATTTATATACAGATAATACATAATTATTCTTTTTAGAATAGGTGCTTCTATCGTTTAGATAAGATTTTATATTATTATCTTGTAAAAATTGTTGAATTTGTTCAAGAAATACTTTTGAACCAGAAGTAATTTCAATACTTACTGTACGTCTATGATTTTGTTCTCTAACACATCCATCCCCATCAATTATTCCTCTAAGAACATCTCAATTAATGTACTTAAGTTTAAGAGTTAATGATTTTCTGGGAGTAATTCCAAAAGAGGCTAAATAATCACATATTTCTTGATTTCTAAAATCTATTCGATACTGAGGAACTTGATATTTTTTATGGATAGAGCATTTAATAGAACATACATTTCCTAGAAAAGTATTTCAGTAATCTAAAATTTCTTTATTATTTTCAGAAAAATCTAACACTACTCTATTTCCAGTTATACATCCATCTGTTGCCAAAATTCCTAAAAAATAATCAAAATCAGGACTTCCTTCTTGATTTTTGATATTATCAAGAGTTACTTTTTGGAGACGTTCTTTTATTGAAATTAAAGGAACTTTTCTTTCAATTAAAATTCTTCGAATAGTTGTATTATATGTATTAAACATCTTAGCAATTTCAACTGTATTTTTATGTTCTTTTAAATACAGTTCAATAATTTTGTTTTTTACTTCATTTGTATAACTTTTACTCATAATATTATATTTTATAATTATATACAAATATAGTAAATTTTTCTTAATTTTTTCTTATATATGACTTGTTTATAGTAACTTCTGTTAACTCTTGCCCTGAATAGTCTGCACTAATCCACTTATTACCAGGTTCTGCTATAAAACACTCACGTGTTTCAGCATTAGCAGGAAAATTCTGAAAATTAAGATACTCTACATTATTTTCTTTATCTTTACCTCCAGAACTTAATCTTAGAGTATCTGTTCCACATTGTGAAAAATTAGTATGTATTCTTCCAGTTTGAGGATTTATCTGATCTAGTACATTTTGTCCATATGTTCCCACTACTTTTTCTCATTCTTTATACTCTATATAAATAGGAGCAATTGTAGAAACATCAAGCTGAGATTTAATTATATCTGCACCTACTGATTTCTTCTTTTCTTTAGTTTTCTTATCATATGTTTCTAGGTTAAAACCAAGAAATTCAAGAAATGGAGCTACCTGTTTAGGACTAGACCAATTGATAGTACATTTTGGTTCTAAATCAAAACCTTCCCATAAATCTCCCTGAAGATTAATATAAACAAATGGAAATTTTTGTCTAATTTTTGCAACTCACTTATATCCACGAAAAGCCATATTAGAAGTGCCTTCTTCGCATATTTTTTCTATTGGAGACATTAATTCCCATTCCCCTTTTGGAGTATACTCCTTTATTTGCCCATATTCTTCAGTTTTAAATGTAAAAGTGGTTTCTATTCAAGTACAATCTACTCCATTATTATTTTTATAATAATCAACAACTCACTGATTCAGATTATTTAGTGCAGTATTAAACTTTTCTTGATCTCTTTGCATTTTAGCTCTTCATTTGTTTTCGTCAAGTTTAACTCCACAAAACTCAAAATAAGCTAATACAGGACAAAATTTATTTTCATAAGCTAAAGCAGTAACTAAATCTTTAGCTTTTAGAAGTTTAAGTTGTTCAGTTCTAATTTTTCCCAAGTACTGAACATCTTTAGCACCATAAACTATAATATCAGTAGTTAAGGTTTTAGACCAAATAATTTTACCTCTAATAGATTTATCCAGTTCTATATTACAGTATTTTTCTCCGGCTGATTTAAGAGACATAGAATGCATACCAATAGGATATCCATTCCATTGAAGTTTTTCTGCTAAAAACCCATCGTATATATTTTTAACAATTATGCCATACTTTAAAAAGAATTTTAAATCAAACTTAGCATTTCAAAATAAAAATAATTTTTTAGGATCTTCAAGCAGCTTCTTATAGTTAGTTATATCAATAGTTCTACAATCAACTACTACTTGAAAGTCAAAGCATCCAAATTGGGCTAATAATAATTTTTTTGTATGAACATCTATTCCTTCAGTTTCTGTGTCAACTCCTATAGTAGACAGGGGAGCTAAAAGCTCTAAACTTTCTTCTACACTTATTACTGTATACTCAGTATCTTCACTATTAAATAGTGATAGATTTCCAGTTACTAAATAAATCATTACTCATAGTTCTTTTTAACTAAAGTAATCTTTTTATATTCAGCAACTTGTTCTATATTAGATTTAATTATTTCCCATTTATTAATATGATAATCAGTATCAGCATCAAGAAGAAGAAATACTTTATCTCTTAGCAAACGAAGTGTATCAGTAGGAAGTGTTGAAATCTTTGGAAGAGGACTTAAATGAATAAGTGCTCTAAATTCTGCATAACTAAATCCTTTTGGATCAACTCGGAGTTTGATATTAGGAAGAATCAATCTTTCCTTAATAACTTCCATTCAAGGTCTTATTTGGCCATCCTTATCAAACTCTGTTAAATCTGTTTTTTCTGCTTCTGTAAGCCAAATGCCCTGAGAAAGAATGAAATTATCAGAAATCATTTTACGATTAATTATTTCAAGTTGATCAAGACATGCTGAGAGAAGAAGATCTATAGTAACAGATTCAAATTCTTTAGGAAGATGATTAAATAAAGTAGTTACAGAGTCAGTATCTGAAAGATTATTAGTTTTCTTACTATCTCTAATAAACTGTACAATTTCAATAGGAGATTTAAGAATATCTACATTACACTCATGCAAAATAAATCTTTTTAGAAGTTCTGCATTACAATGTGCAATAAGAACTCTAATATTCTTCTTTACCTGGAGTTTACCAGGAGTATACTTATTAGTATTATATAACATATCAGTAGCATGATTGTAGACTTTCTGGAGTTCTTCCGTGGACATATCAAGGAGTCTAACTTCCTTATTGTCCTTATTTTTTCATACATACTGATTTAAGTCATTTGTTTTATTGGCTAAGGCATTCTTTAAAGTATTGCCAAATTCTGTAATAACTTTCTCTTCACTCATAATCTAAAAATTAAATTCTTTTGTATTATCTTTTATTATTTGTTCTTTTATAAAATTCATAAAATAATTAGCGGTATATCTATATTTTTTAGTTTCTCCTGTAGTATTATCAATATAATTTTGCCCAGACTCAGCAAATTCATATACAATAAATCCTTCATCCCCAATATTTAATGAATCATTATATTGTCAGTTAGGACATTTTGTTACAGTAATATATCTTAATTCACTATTTTCAATTTCATCAAGATTTTTAAAAACATAGTTAGTATAGATACCGTTTTGAATAGCAACTAATTTCCCCCTAATCGTCTCTTTCATTATAAAGATCCTCCAGTTGAGAAAGTGAGTTCTTTAAATCAGATAGAGAATTCTCTAAAATTTGTATTCTTAAATTTATCATTTTATATATAGATTCATAGAGATCTTCTCTATCTACTGATGTCTTTTCAATAGAAGATTCGGTATTGTTTTCTTCTATAGTTTCGTTTTCTTTATATTTCATTAAAATATAGAGATTTTATACACTAACTCATGTAAATCTAATTTATATCTCTGTTCTATAAGAAAATAAAGTCTACTAGAAATACTCCACTTATGACCATTAATATATAAAGCCATTATAAAATCATCGTCTGTTGTAAAATATCGAAGTAGATCATTATCATCAAATTGGATCAACCCTTCATTATCTATAAAACCAGACTGGCAAATAAGTGAAACATTTGTAACAATTCCCTCTTTCCAAACATCAAGACGATTAAGCATAAGTTCAATACGTCTATCTAATATAAGATCTTCAGGATTATCATGAGGTATATCAAGATACCAATGATTTCCTAGTTTTTTAAAAGTTAGTGTTGTTAATTCCATCTTCTGGTAAATTTAAACATTGTGCAGCATGTACTGCTAGTTTATCAGCTAAATTGTTCATTTCATTAACTTCATGACCCTTAACTCATTCAAATGATACATCATGAAATGAAAGTTGGTCTATAAGTTCAAATCATAAATCAAGATTCTTTTTAGAAAAATCTTTTTCAGTGAATCATTTATATACATGTTTATTAACAATTGAGTTAATTACATATTGAGAGTCAGAATAAATTTTAATTTTTACTGGAGTTTTAAAGAACTTCAATGTTTCTAGCACACCACGAATCTCCATTCGATTATTCGTGGTGTGTTTATAACCTTGATATAATTTTTTTATTATTTTATTGTCCTGTAAAATAATAGAAGCTCAACCCCCGCTTTCAATTGAAGACTGAAATGAACCATCACAATAGGCGATATATTCAGTCACTTTAAATTTTAATACTACTTTTTAAGAGAAATAGGGTAGGTCATTCCCATAACTTCTCTTTCAATTTCCAAGCAGGTCTTAATACATATATCTGATACTTTTTCATTGCCTGAAACATGTATTGTTTTATATGGATTATTAAGAGCACGTTCAAAAGCAAGTTTTCTACCTATAGATTTTACAAAAGTATCTTTTGATGAGCAGCGAGATACTCCAAAAGTGAGAGTTTTTTTATCAGGATCAAAGATACTACAAATTGTAATACGTGGAACACGTCTCAGTTTACTAACAATATTTCCGGTTGCAATTACAGCATTATTTGTTCCTAAAAATACCTCCATATTAGCAAGCTTAAAATCTCTGCTAAAATAAAATTTTACATTATTCATACTTTTTTCTTTTAAATGATAAAATTCCCCAAATTATTAAAGATAATATAACTGTTTCTATTATCTTATTTAAACCAAGTAAAACAGATATAGCTGCCATTGTCCATACTAAAATAGCAGTAGTTAGGTTATGTACACTTTTATCTTTAAATATTAATCCAGCCCCAACAAAAGATATACCAGTTACAATTTGGGCTATAACATGGTAATCAATAACTCCAGATGAATTACAAGATAAATACGTAAAAGTGTATGCTCCAAGCATAAGTAATGCTAGGGATCTAAATCCTATTGCTTTTCCACAATTAGCACGCTGCTTACCTATAATCCATGCGATAATAAGTAAGATTGTTACATTAATTATAAATGTTATCATCTACAATTACTCTTATCTTTTTAAAATTACCATCATGGATAAAATCAGTGATTATATAGTCACCTACCTTGCTTCCAATAGTTAAAAAAGGACCTCCATCAAAATCAATATAATCAATATGTCTTGCATTATTATATCCAACTCGAATATAATCATCAAGATCTGGATAACCAGGCCATTTAGTATAAACTTTATATACACCACTATGACCATGTTGTGACTCTAAATGAAGTTGTTTAATTTGTGAAGTTCTAGCATGTCCTGCTGCTGAAAGATCTATTATTTCCTGCATCTTTTAATTAATTTAATTAAGTTTTGGAACTATTACACATTGTGTAGAAAGGAATAAATTTCCAATAGAAACACTATTTTCGAGAGCAAGTCTTGCTGCTTTAGCTGGATCAATAATACCTTCTTCATACATATTAACTATTTTACCAGTTTTAGCATTAAATCCATATTCATCATTAATTTGTGGCAAAATAATATCAGGATCTGCACCAGCGCTTTGAATAAGAAGTTGAATAGGTGTAGCTAAAGCTTGAATAAGAATATTTGAGCATGTATCATCTTCAGTAATATTTCTAATAGCATTATAATAAGTAACACCGCCACCTATAACTACTCCTTCTTCTATTGCAGCTTTGGTTGCTGAAACGGCGTCATCTACTCTATCCTTTCTTTCACCACGCTCTAGATCAGTAGTACCACCTACATAGATTACTGCTATACCTCCTGTTAATTTTGCAATTCTTTCTTTATGTAGATTAATCAAAAAACTACCATTAAGAGATGGATCAGCTTCAACTCGGGCTAATTCATTTTTAATACAAGAAACTCGATTATTAATATCTTCAATTTTACCGTTACCTTTAGCAATAGTAGTGGTTGTTTTATTAACAATAACCTTTCCACATGTACCTAACATATTCATAGTAACATCTGATAGTTCCAATCCAGAATCATATGAAATATTAGAACCTCCAGTAAGAACAGCAATATCATCAAGAATAAGTTTTCTGTATTCTCCAAAAGAAGGAGCTTTAATTGCACATACTTTTAGAACTCCTCCCATTTTATTAGCCTTTAATGCCTCTAAAACAGAATCATCAAAATCCTCTGCAATAAGTAGAATAGACTTACCCTCACCTGCAATTTGAGTAAGAATAAACTTTAAATCATTCATTCTATTTATTTTATGCTCAGTAATGAGAATATAAGGATTTTCAAGAACACAAGTATCTTTCACATAATCAGTAACAAAATGTTGTGCTAAATATCCTCTATCAAATTGCATTCCATTAATGATTTCGACTTTAGTGGTTTCATTAGAGGATTCTTCAACAGTAACTACTCCGTCACGTCCAATTTTATTAAAAGCATCCCCAATAAGATTTCCTAACTCTTCATCATTATTTGCTGATATTGTTGCAATATTTTTAATATCACTATCTTTAATATCAATAGTAGTTTCTTTAATATAATCTAAAACATTTTTTAAAGCTGCATTTATTTTTTCTTTAATTACCAAAGGAGGGATTCCCATATCCAAGGCTTTTTGGCAACCATTTACAATAGCTTGTGCAAGAATAGTTGAAGTAGTTGTAGCATCTCCAACTGTATTAAGAGTTTTAACTGCAGCCTCTCTAATAAGCTGAGCTCCAGTATTTTCATAAGGATCACTTAATATAACTTCTTTTGCTACACTTACACCATCCTTAGTTACTCTAGGAGAACCATCTAAAGATCCAATAATAACACAATTTCCTTGAGGTCCCAAAGTAACTTTTACCGCATCTGCTAATGTGTTAATTCCTTTTAGAATACTCTTACGAGCATCTACATTAAATTTTAAATCTTTTGCAAACATTAAAATCCAATTTTCTTAGTAGATTGTTGAGTACAATCCTCATTATTATAATTATATATCTCGGCTAGTGTCATTGGCTGAGGATCATCTTTATGTATATTTAATTTTTCAAGAAGGGCTTTTGTTTTCTCCTTACATAGAGGTTTAAATTCATAATTTGCAAAGCATCTTCCCTTACGAAGAATTGCTTCATCTATCTTATTAATATCAGCATTAAATGTGCAAATAAATTTAACATTAAAAATATCTGACATTAACCCATCTGACATATTAAGAATATTAGCAATAGCTCCACTAACCGTTTGTTCTCTTGACATAAGAATTTGCTCACAATCTTCTAGAATAAAAACACTATTTCTATGGTCAAGCATAAAAGATATAAATTCAGGAGAAGCTAGATGAGAAGCAAGTGTATTTGTTACAAGCACATAATTTTTTGGAAAAGTAGTTATAAGATGTCTTATCAAGTTTGTTTTTCCAGTTCCGATTTTACCTTGGAAAAGAATTAACCCACTTTTTCGTTCATTAAGAAACTTTTTAACATCTTCCAATACTGGTTTTATATCGTCATTATAATTTTCATCAATATTTAAATTAGTTGGCTGAATCTTAGAATCAATTGTATAGTATTCTTGATTATATGCAACTAGTTTAATTTCTGCCTCTTTAGGTTTTACAGTTTTAAGAGGAATAAACTTCAGTACTCGTTTTACAGCTTCTTCTGGATCTTGATTATGATACCAAATAAGAACTCCATCAGAATCTATATAATAAATAATTTCATTATCATAGATTCTAATAATAGCACTTTGCCATTCTCCAGCCATAAAAATCTCTACTTCTTCTTCATCTACATCAATTTCTTCTAGCTCATCTTGAACACAAGAAGTCGATCTATGAGATTTACTTGATTGAGTAACAATTTCAGCATTAGGAAATTCTTTTTTTAATTCTTCCATGTTTACTGCATTCAAATCAAGAGAATCGTCTTCTAATTGATAGACAAATTTATTTGGATTTATATTAAACTTCTTAAGAAATACTAACTGATCACGAATACTTCCATTATCAAATCCATCTGCCCATTTAAATTCATTCATATTATTCCTTGTTTTTAATAAATTAAAATAGCCCCCAAATGGAGGCTTTTGATTAATAACGCAGGGGCTACCCGATTCGAACAGGTACTGGGAGGGTTGGAGCCTCCGCTACGGTTTTGCTTACCAACTACGACTTTCGTCGCCATTATAGTTTGTGGTCTGGAGTACGTCTTTACCATGCATTTCTGTTTAGGTAGAGGATTATCTACTCTCTCGCGGCCAGATTATTCTGTTCCGACGTCGTTACCATCAACATTACTTGTTAAGGGTTCAACGTTATCATCCTCTCCACTAATAATGTTTCCATTATCAGGCTCCAATTTTCTTAAATTTATAAATTTATGATATTTGGCTCTAGCTGAATTTTTATTTTTTGATTTATACGTATCTAACTGACTATCACAATTAGGACATACTAATCTTAAATTTTCTCTATTATTATTATCAGCATTACCGTCAATATGATCTAAAATAAAAACAAGAGGTTTATTATTTCAAGTATCATTCATTCCACATATTGCGCATTTATGATCTTGTTCTTGCAGAAAATATTTTTTATATCTTTGCATATTTTGCAAACCATAAGCAATAGAATTATCTTGTAAATAAGCGTTATATCGTTCTTTTGCATGATATTCTAAATAACACTTTCTACAACAAAACTTTGTATTATTTCTATTACTTCTTGTTTTCTCAATTTCTTTACCACATCATTCACAATTCATAATTTATAATTTAATTTTTCACTAAAGACCGCTTTGCTACCATTACAACAAGCCCCTAAAATGTATCTTTGTATATACAAAGATACTAATTTTTTATAACTTTATCAAAAAATTAAATATATTTTTTAATAAATTCTTCCACATTAAAAGAAGGATCGAGAGTTGCAAATTCTAGTCTATCCCGAATTTCAGAATAATCTACTAATTTTGCTGGATGAGATTCCTGTATTCTACGATTCAAAATATCCCTCTTTGCATCATTGCTTTTTATCCAAGTATATGTAGAATAACCAAGTTTACGAGCTAATTCCTTATTCTTTGTTTTAAGATTTTCCCATTTTTCATTAAGTTCCTCTGTTTCTTTACAAACAGCTAAAAACTCCTTTTCTTCCTTTGTAAATTTGTAGTTTTTATTAAAATCTTCAGTAAATGACTGACGTTCTTTTTCTAAGCGACGGGAAATCTCATTAACAATCGCTTCTTTTTGTGATTTTGTGATCTTCATATTTATCTCTTATTTATAAAAATATATTTTCTTTAGGATGAAAGAAATTTAAATAGAAAAATAACCACTTAATTTCTAGTTCACCTTCACTTACAGAAATTGCTGGAAGTAATTCAAATGCACCTAAATTTTCTCAGCCCCATTCAATAACAAGCTGCTTATTTTTCATTATTATTTAAATTTATGTTGAATTTTTTATGTATTCTTTATAATTATTTTCAGCCTCTTGATTATTTCGGTAATTAATATTACCAGTATAACCATACCAACTATCTGAAGTATAAGTATCATTATCTACTTCAACTTTAAGTCCGAAATCAATAAAGTATTTAGAATTTTTTGGTTTACAATTATCGCAATAAGGACTTTTCCAATATTCTAGTGGAGTATATCCAGTAGCTAAATCTCCGCAATTTATACAGGTTCTAGCAGATATATATTCATATTTTTGAATAATTTTTTGAATATCTACACAAGAATATGCATCATCCCATCGTAATTCTCCATACTTTTCTTTAATTCGAAGTATACGATAATTATAAAGTGCTTTCTTTCCACCAACTTTTATTAAAGCATGCTTAATTTCTTTACACATTTGAATACCAAATGCTTTTCTCCATCCTGTAGGCATAGCATCAAGTTCAGTATAAGTAGGAATACAATGAAGTATTTGTAAAAATACATCATGATACCACGTGATACTATTATATAAAATCTTAGCCCACCAATTTGTCCAATAAGTATAATATGTACCTAAAGTCTTATATTTATTTACTTTTAGACTATATACTTTCTTAGTACCTGGATCTTGTTTACCATTATACTGATATTTTTCGACAAGTTTATTACGATAATTTTTTACTTTCCAGTTATTATAATGTAGTCCAGTAAATCTATTTCGAGGATAAAGAAAGGGAAATCTGATACATAAAATACTACTCTTAATAGTATTATAAATTATTTTAAGAAGATTCATTACACTTCTTTATTATAAATTCATTATTTTCAATAACTAAATATTCATCAGGAAGACAATCACAAAGCCATATTTCAGGCCATTCGTCTTTAATAGATTTGAGATTAGTTATCTTTTTAACAGGAGTATGACCTACAACTTGAATATACTCATCAAGAGCATCTCTTACAAGAACTTGTGGCCTAATCCATACACAAGGTTGTGTAACAGAAGTTCCATAGTAATCATAAAAACTATTTGGAGTAAAAGCAAATTTTTCACTTGGTTCACAATTATTAAGAAGATTTATATCTTCAAAAGCAAAATTATTAAACCAAGTTTTAGATATACCAGCATGAGAAAAGATAATATTTCCTTCTACATATACCCATTGAGTATCTGCAAGAAACCTATCTTTAATAGATTCCATATATTTTTCTACATCTCTAAAATGCCCAGAACACTCTGCCCAAGAGTATCCAAGGTGGTCTAGATCATGGTTGCCCCTTAAAAGAATAACTTTATCAGGATTTGCTTCTTTGTAATTTAAAATATCTTCCAAATTTGAACATTGTTGCTCTTCAGAAATATTATCATGGGTTGATACATAATCTCCCAAGAAAATTACTTTATCCGGATTTTCTTTTTTAATAATATCAGCCCAACAAGTTCTGCCATGTATATCTCCTAAAACTAAGATTTTTTCCATATTTATATTATTATAATATATCGTAACCTTCTATAAGTATATAAAAGGTTACGATATAAAATTTAATAGCTAAAAGTATTATAAATTAAACATATTGTTTAATATCAGAATTTGGATTATCAGAATAATAAACTTCTTGAGGATCTAAATATCCGTCTAACTCTTTAATAAGAATATTTAAAGCTTCTTTTGTATTATTAAAATTAACTACATTATTATCAAGAGCAAAAGAATGAATAACGTCTTTATCAATCAAATCAGTATGAGTTACTACTAATCTTGGAGATATTTTATGTTTTTGACATTCGTTAATAATATTATGACGATCAAAAGCTCGCTGCAAAAGTTTTATTTCCAATAAACCTGTTTTAAACTTACCCTGAAATTGATTATCTATATTAGATTCCTTTTTCCAATCTGGAATTATTATTGGAAATTTAGGTTCATAACCATTACCATGACGAGTTGTATAGGTTCGAGTCACAAAATAAGCTTCTATATTTGCATCTTTTGGAATAAAATTTATACAGCCATTAAGTCCAACTTGAGATGGCGTAGTATGAGGATTAAAACCATATTTAGCATCGAGAAGAAGTCCTTGAGAACCTTCAAAAATTAATACATCAAAATCGGATGTACAAAAACTATCTTCACATTTTCTAATAAACCAATTATGTGCATTAATATATTCTCTTTTTAAACTTTCAGGAAGTTCTATATCTACCTGTTTAAATGCTTTATAATACTTATAACTAATATTTAAATTAGCTTCAGCTCCATCTGCAAACATACCTTCCATAAGTCTCTCACAAGTTGCGTTTATTCCTTTACCGCAAGTTCCATCAAGAATCGTCTGTGCATCATGTTGATTATAATATACATCATAAGGAGTAATAAACAATCTATTATATGGATTAGAATAAATTTTTGGAGAATTTATTCCTTTACTATATAATATTTGTCTTTCTTTTCTTGCAGAAATAGGATCAATTAAAACATTAGGAGTTAAATAAGTAGGAATATTAAGAAGAACACCTGATCCATAAGTGGAACAAATATGTTCAACTCCATTATAATAAACTGTATGTGCAGCCTGTGGTCCTCCCGAATATCTACATACAACAACCTTTTTCCCCTCATTAAGAGCTTGTTTACAAAGCCATTGAACAACATTTCCTTTACCTTCATCGCCAAAAGTAGATCCTATTACTATTTTTATTTTAGGACGTTTATTATAACAATCCAATGGATCCTCCAGAGGATGTCTCTGACTTCTTCTCGTCATACGACGTTGTGTTGGAGTCAGAGCCAGTAGCGTTGATTCCGCAGTCATTGTTTCCTGAATCGGCATCTTTATATGAATTTAAAATAGCACCAACAATTCCATCCGCAATAGCTTCTTTTGTATCTGTTTCTATATGAAGAACTTTATCTTGAAGAAGCTCATTCCAACAATTTTTTGTTATAGCTCTTTTTCCTGAATAATCTGGAACATTAATATGATAAACATCCCATTCAGATCTAGCTTCATCAAGAATAGACGCTACATTAACATCAGCTTCTGCTGATCCAAATAACTCCTTAATAGAATTTCTACTAATCGTCATATGGACTGGTTCATCTCCAATAGTAACAATAACACCTTTACGACCGTGTTTCTTAAAACTATCTACAGAAGTACATCTAGTTGCAAAATACCAAGCAAGACCATAATCCTCACCTCCGTTTCCTCCCCCATGACCCTCAAGATAAACAAGTTTAAGCCACTTTTCCATAAGTTCATCTGATGACTCAAACTGTCCTACCTGAAGAGGAGTAGTATCACTTCGGCTATCCCCAATACCAAGAAAACATACCTGTGGGTCTTTTACCCCTTCATCCATAATTTTCTTCATAATTTGAGGAAGACTGCTGGTTATAAGTTCATATGGAATACGTCCCATAGATCCTGTTACATCCAAACCTATAATAATAGGAAATGCATTAGGATGCTCTTCAGAATCAATACATTCACGAACTTTATTTTTTATATCCATCTGTGGATTAAGAGAAGTACTTGTAAATACTTCACTTCTGTTCATGAATTTATATACTGTATTAGCTCTAGCTATACTAGTATTGTATGAATAACTACCTCCACCCATATTATTCTTCATCTATAGTTCCTGGCACCCAAGAAGGAAGCACACGAGTAATAATAGAAGGATCTGCAATAACCCCAAAAAGTTCTTCGTAACGACGAGCTACAATATCAAGCTTAATTTCAGCTTCACGTTTACGAATACCAAGCTGGATATCTTTTTCAAGAAATTTTTCAGCATTAAAATCGGAAGGTACTACAAGAGCAGAAGTTACATTAGAAGGAGAAAGATCAAGCATAATGTTTTCACGATCTCGCTCTATATTACGAATTTCATGACAGAGATCCTCTATTTTTCTTTTATAGATGATTTCTACATCCTCAGATACGCTTTCTGCACGACTTTCTTTAATCTGTTTAAAATTTCTCTGCAGATCTGTTTTAAATGTTCCGTTTGCTTTCATTTTAATTATATTTTATTATAAATTTATTTAAATATCCTAGATATTTTTACTATATTTTTGATATATGGAGAAAAGTATACCATTATCTAAAAAATATTCAGGATCAAGTCTAGCTTTTTCAAAAGAAGCCATGCCTTCTAATACACTTGTTATAAAGTTTTTAATATTAGGATGCATTTTAGATACTTTACTTTTTTCAATCCACCAATCATATTCAGCAGTATAAGTAAAAGCTTTACCCCAATATGCATGAGCTGCACCAAGATAATCGCAGAGCATTTCGACAGCATAAATAAATGGCATTTCTATACAAGTAGTACCATTATCATAATTATCAGTCCAATATTCATAATGATGTTTATTTCTACCTTTATGATGTTGCCAAGCTTTAGAATAACCTTTATCTTTTTTAGCAGCATCAATTGGAGAAGAATTTCCCTGATAATATTTTACACTTTCAAAAAATTCTACTGGAGAAAATTTAGATAAATCATGAACCAAACCTCTCCAATATAATCCACATTTAAAACAATATAAACCTACCCAATACTTATGAATAAGAATTTTTCTTAAATGTTTAAAAGCATTAATTATCAATTTTATACTTTTTTTCATAATAAAGTTCTCTATGTTCATCTATATATTGATCTTCAGCTCATTCATAAGATTCACAAGCTTTTTTATAGTCTTCTACTGTATCATACTCTTCTAATAAAGGATACTTATATTTTCAAGCCATTATAACCACTGTTGTATGCGATACTCACCAATATATTGTCCTTTAATAAGTATTCCTGAAATAGAAACACTTACTCGGTTCATATATAAACCTATTGGATTTCGCCATTTATTATCAGCTACTATTGATTCTGCAGCTTCATCTTTTTTATCAGCAAGAACTATTTGTTCAATACATTGTCCATCTGATAATTCTAAAGTTAAATACAATAAATTTTCCATAATAATAAAAAAGAGCCTACTGAATTCCAGCGGCTCTCTTAGTTAAATATAATACTTTATTTCCTTGTTCTAACGACTCTCTGTTTAAAGGTCGTTCAATTTTAAAACTAACATCTATTAGTTTATGTTGTGCATTAGTATAAACAACATCTATGTTGTTTTCTTTACATTCTACTACCCATCCTTCATAAATTTTATCATTAATACCTACTCAAACATCATCTAATTGTTTAACATCATTTAAATATTTAGAAGGTTCTTTTTTTATGGGATCTTGTGTAGGTGTAGAAGTTACATATTTAAAAATTTTTTGAAAAATATTCATAATATAAAAGGATTAGTCACGCTGCTGGAATTCGAATCCAGGTTTCCAGAATGAAAATCTGGGGTCCTAGGCCTCTAGACGACAGCGCGGTGCCCACTACTCTAAACAATTAAAATATAAAAGAGTAGGATTATTCTTATGAATATCAATATTAGGAAATTGTTTACAGAATTTTGCAGTATTAAATGGAGTTGTTATAAGATGCATTCCGTGTGCTGTATATACACGATAACAATATTTATTTTGATTTAATGGTTCACACTCTTGAGTTATATAATTAATAATCTCTGTGGCTTTTTCATGAGATGCATTTTCTCCATCAAGATCAACTACAAATTTCTTATCTGCTGTAATATAAGACTTACCACAAGCTGTAGAATATGCTCCCTTAAGTCCTGTATTATTTTCACATAGAAACATTTCTGTAGTTACTCGTAAACATTCTTTACCAACAGCTTTAAAACTACGTTTAGTAGGATGTATGTATGCTCTACCATTAACTGCATTACAAATAGCCTTAATTTCATCTTCAACTCTAGCTAGATGTTCTGCTGATTTAATAGTATAAAACTTAATAAGACGATTTTTATTATTGCCATTTACACCTGGTTCTGTATGTCCATCTTTACCTCGGATTAATATTTGAACAAAATAAAACTCATCATCATTAAGTGGATTTATAATCTTTTTAAATAAATCAAAATTATCTACTATCATCTGAGTCTCAATCTAACTGAGATAGGTCAACATAACCCTTACGTTTATCAACCTTTTCTCTTTTCTTTTTAACATTTGTTTTTTGTTTCTTCTTGAATTTTTCAAGACAGTTTTCACCCTCGTACTTATCTAAGTTACTAAGCGAAATTTTACTCATTTTACTTGTTATTAAATTTTAAAAATCTATAATGTTACAAAAGGGACTTTACAATAGTAGCAATCATTTTGCCATCCGCTGTTGGAAATTCCTCTTTAAGTATCTTAACATATCTGCCCATATTTTGCATACCTTTTTCTGTTATAATAGATATAGCATATGCATATACATCTTCTTCAGATACATCTGGAGGTAGCATAGGTTTAAGATATTTTATTTCATCTTCTTCTGCTTCTGCAAGTTCAGTACGTCCAGCTGCTTTAAATTGCTGCATTGCACCCTCACGTGCAGAAATCATTTTACGAATAATATTAATTTCTGTAATTTCATTAAGAGGTTTTGCATTTTTGGCTGTTTTATACTCTATAAATGCTGCTTTAACAGCTCTATAAGCTCTTAATGCGGATGCTTGCTTATTAAGCATCGCTGATTTAATCAGCTCATCTATTTTCTCTTGTATCATTTTAATTATATAATTATTTAAATAAATATCAAATTTGTACCGATAGACTATCCCCCTCGGTACCACAGTGCTGGCATACGTTACGGACTCGGCCTTCCAGACAGACTGGTACGCTTATAGACGCTAGGCGACTACATAGGCGTTCTGTATCTTCGATTCCTTCGTCAAGGACTAATATTATTTTATATTTCTAAAAGTTTCTTTTTTCTTTATTTGTAGACTTCTCAATCTTCTTTCAAAGAATTAACTTGTTGTTGATTAAAAGGTTCTGTAAAGAAATATAATTTATTATTATCAAATGATGCACAAATAAAAAACTCTTCATTTACACCATAACCCATTCCATCATCTTGTAGTCTTATAGGATATACTTTAAGAATAGGATGATCTGCTGGAATATAAATACTTCCATCATTTGAAATTAAATTTAAATCTTCAAAAAGTTCTTTAAAAGTCTTTTTACAAATAGGTCATCCTTGAAAATCTTTTCCTATTCAATTTTCTTGATTATTATAATTCATATTAATATTATTAAATAGTTAAAATATTTAGTAGCGGGGGAAGGACTCGAACCTCCGGCCTCCGGGTTATGAGCCCGACGAGCTACCAACTGCTCTACCCCGCAATTTAAGCATAGATTTAGGCTCTATGCAGGCCTTAGCGATCTACAGCACTCCTATGGAATTACCCAATGGTCTGTCACCTTTCAACCGGGTCAGTGTTTTAAAGTTTCCCGTACGTACTCCTCCCGGCGAGTCAGGTTCAGGGGCTCTGGATTATCGCTAGTATTACAGCCCCTTTTTATAGTAAAGGTAAATTACCTGTGAATTTATCAATCTCTTCAGATATATAAGGACCAATTCCAAGACAAGTATTTGTAGGAACTCCATGAAATTCTGTAAGTCCAGCATCTGTAATTAAAGAATGTGGAATATCGGTTTCATCTAATGCTTTATTAAGTGCTATTAATTCTTCATCTGAATCTACAGATACTACAACTTTAGTAAATTTATCATTAAGCCAATCATTTAATACAGAGTTATTACTAAAATCTACACAATATCTGTAAAAAGTTTGTGTAGTATCTGTAGTTAAAGTTCCATTAATTAGACTGGTTGGGTGATATTCTATCTTGTTAAAAAGTTGAAGCAAAGAACCTAAACTTGCATGAGCAACTTGTGCACCAAACTTACCTTTACGAATTGCATTTGGGCCTTTTAAGAGATCTTTTCTAAAAACTATTACTTGTTTTGTATTCATTTATGATCCTCCTTCCAAGTTTTTAATTCTGTGTCGAATTTTAAAATATACGGTTCTAAGTATTCTCTACATTCTTCTTTAGAAGATAATTGTAAAATATTTTTATCATTAAAAACAAGATAAATATCATTATTTAATAAATGTCTTAAAATATATGCATATTTTACATCATCAGATTGAGCATTAAACCATCCACTGCATTTATCTATTTCTTGAAGAACTGTAAAAATACTCCTACAAAAACATAATTGTTGAGTAGATGTAAACATATATCCAAATTTTGTTGTATCTACAAACATATTACCCAAAAAATATTTTATATAAAAAATTATAAAAACAAATATCTGCATCTTCTAAAGATGCATTCTTTAATTGGGGGAAATTATTTAAAAAAGATTCAACAACTTCTATAGAACAATTTAAATGTTCGTGAGCTTTAGAAGTATTGTAATAATCAAGTAATTCTTTAGCATTCATAAATTAAAATATTTATCTTTTATAAAATTTCCATTTTTCCATTTTAAATTGCTTTTGCGGATTTGTATCTAAATCATAATTTTTAAAATCAGAACACTTTCTTTCTTTTTCACAATTTTCAACATTTATTGTTTTACAATGTTCTTCATCAATTCTAGAAATAATTATAAATTTAGCAGTGCAACACCAATCACTGTCCCAATAATCAAAATGTAAACAATCTATGCATCGACACATATTTAAAATTAAAATATTATTAAAATTAATAAGTTAGCCGTTCCTCTCTCACGGTTGGAATCTTATGCAGAGTTACTATGTTATCGAGCTAACTTATTAATGAAAATTTGAATGAATCTTCAATATTAAGATAAAACTGTTTTATTAGTGCTTGTCCATAAACTACGGCTTTAGTCTGTTTCAACTGAAGTTGCGGTTGCTCTTGTCACCTTACGATCATTGGACTTCCAATGACATTAGCAAACTTTTGTTTTATCTTTTAAAGTGGGCCAGGCTGGACTCGAACCAGCAACGTTTCTAATGTGACGGTTTTACAGACCGTTGAGATCACCAGTTACTCATACTGACCCAAAATGCTCATCTAACCTTTAACAACACTTTTACAACTAAATTACCGGATGAGCTCGCGAGTTTTAGTCAACCATTTCTCCGAAAGATAATATGGTTTGTAAGTGATAATATATTTACTCTTCAATGAATTTATACCACTCAATATCAGAACTATTTAAATCATAGATTTCAATAATCTGTTCTTTAGTCATATTATAACAAGTTCTTCTAACAGAATGTGGCATATAAACTTCCTTAAATTCAATAATTATTTTATTTTCCATAATTAAAAAAATTATAATATTAAAAATATAGTCGGGATGACACGGCTCGAACGTGCGCTCGTCATTACAACATGCTCCGGTTCCCAAAACCGGCGAGGTTTACCAACTCCTCCACATCCCGATTATACGCTTTCTGTTCCTAGGTTAGCGTAATATACCCGTTACTTTCTCACGATATATAGTGATCGCTTAAAGTACGTTATTAACTTTTAGATGCAGTACCTCGGATGAGATTCGAACTCACAAACAAATGCTCCTAAGGCATTCCGCTATGCCAATTCGCGTACCAAGGTATTTACAGGTTGCTATTTAAGTCCATTAATAATTAAAATATTATGCTGAAGCAACCTTTTGTAACTTTAATAGAACTTAAGTCTATCAAATTTTAGTGCTCCCGGAAGGTAACGCTCCTTCTTCCCGAAATTAAAAGTTTCGTGCATCACTTTAATGCTTCGAGAGCGAATCCATTAATTTTCTGTTTTAATTATCCAAGTAATATTTCTACCGTTACCTCTATTAGCTCCTCTATAAGTAGCTGTTAGAGAATGGCAGTTTGGACATATTAATCGTAAATTTTCTTCTGAATTGTTTTCAGAATTTCCATCTATATGATCAATTTCTAAAGGTAATGTATTTGTGTAGGGATTAATTTGTGACCAACCACATAAACAACATTTATTTTCAAATTTTTCAAAAATATATTGTCGTAATTGTGCTGGAATCTGTCCCCACTTAGTTGACTTTGCAGTAGAATTATCTTTTTTATATTGTTTAACCCATTCTTTGTACATGTACTGATGTTGACATGCATGAGAACAATATTTGTGTTTAGTATTTCTAGTATTAACTAACTCTTTACCACAATTTAAACAATAATATTTCTTAGCAGTTCCTTTATTAACAGGAGATTTTCCTGAATTTTTAGAACGTACTGGTAAAGATATACCACGCTTTGTCATGACCTTTTTAATATTGGCTCCTGAACATCCGTACAATCTGCCAATTTCTTCATATGATAGGTCATCATCAAATACATACTTTTTAAGATTTTCAATTTCTAGATCCCAATCCATAATTTTTTATTTTAAATATTAAACTTTTAACTATATGTAAATATAGTTAAACTTTTTTAATATTCAAAATAAAATCGAACCTTTTTGAGTTCGAATTACAAAATGAGTCTAAGAGTATTGTACTCTACCTACTGAGCTAACTTTGCTCTCTGTATTTATACTTTTAAATAAACAGGTTACTTTTTATGTATTCCCAAACATTAAAAATAAAAAAAAATGCTGTATGTAACCTTAAATTTATATTTTATACTTGATTGTTATTTTCATATACTAAATGATAAATCTTAACAGATGTATACTGTTTTCTAAGATCTTTTGCACAATTCTGTGCTAAATTAATCATACAAAACGGTCCTTTAAAAATAGTATTTTTTGTTTCTGAATCATAACAAGAAACTAACCAACCAGCATATAACATATTTTAAAAAACTATATATTATTTATTATGTCCTAGATTTAATTTAGATACCCATTTTTTGTCTTTATACTCATCTAAAGTTTTAGAATTAGTATATGACATAGCACTCCTTAAATAGGAGTTTTCATTATCTATAAAATCTTCAAGACTATATTCAACTTTTTGAGAAAATTCAATTCCTTCACTGGTTTTAAGTTTTTTATTACCCATTTCAGATTGAGCTTTTTTAGTACTCATTCCATAAAAAGATTTCCAAACTTCTAGTTTTCCAGATTTAATTCTTTTTATAATAGAATCATATTTTTCTTTTGGAACTTCTCTTCCAAACTCAAATATAGTTCTAAAGATATTTAGAATCTTCTTTCCTCTCTTAGTAATAAAATATGATTTTCCATAAGTAGTTTTTCCAGCACTTTCAATTGCTTTATTTAACATACTTCCTAACATAACATAATCAGCATAAAGAAGAGCTTTCTGAATGTCACAATAATTACGAATTCCGCCGTCCGCTATTATTTTACACTTTCCATTAATACTCTTCTTTACTTTATAGGTTTCTTCAAGAAGAGAGAAGAGCGGATAATAAACTCCTGTATTACTTGCAGTTATACATCCTGCTCCACCACCTATACCACACCTAACATAATCACAACCAGCTTCTTCATATAGCTTATATGTTTCCGGATTAGCTATATTTCCGGACATTATTACTATTTTTTCACCATAAAGTTCTTTTAATTTCTTTATAGTATTAAGAAGCTTTTGCATATGACCATTTGCAATATCTATACAAATATAAAATGGTGTTAAGATATTTTTTATAGGAAATTCTATTAAAAGTTTTTTTACTTCCTCTAAAGATAAAGCTGTAAAAAAAGGAGATGTATTTTGAAGTGGGGAAAACATAAAAAACTTCCTATCAACTAGAGGAATATTTCTAGGAATTATAGGTATTATCCCCTGTCCTATAAAATCCCATATATTATTTAAATTTACAACACTACTCATAGGAGCAGTAAATAAAAAAGGCTCTAATTTACATTCAGACCGATGTTCAATACTTGATGATATTTCTGGCACAATATTAACATCATCATAACCATATTTTATTGTATCTTTCATATTTATAAAATTTGCTTAATAGATCTAGTTGTCCTGCACTGATTCGAACAGTGACTTTCACCTTCAAAGGGTGACTTGCTAAACCATTACAATACAAGACAATATCCCATTTATTTCTTAGATCATATTTTTAATTAGCTTATGATTTAAATTTAAATAATATTGTAATTAAAATTAATATAGTATGTATTACTATACAAATATACAACTATTTTTTTAATATGCAAAATATTCTTTATTCTATTTTATTTCTCTTGTATATACTATTCTAAAATCTGATCCTTCTACCCAAACCATTTCATCAGTTACAGCTCTAGAGTATTTATCAACAACAACTCGATAAGTAAGTAAAAAGGTACCATCGTCAGTATAGCATAAACATACAGCCTGATATCCGTAAATATTATCGTAAAGTTTTACAATATTGTCTTTATCTCCCCTAACGTCAACTATATCACCTACTTTTAGTTCTACAGGATAATTTCCTTTTTCCTCAATAAAAATAGCGTCGCTATATATAGTTACAAGAGTTTTAATATTTTCATCAAAAACAACATCCTCAAACTTATCAAAGATAATCTTTCTTGTAAAGATTAGACTAGGTTGTGCATTAGACATTATCGATACACATGCCAAAATACAAATAATTAAAAATCTTTTCATTTTATTTAATTGTTATTTTGTTATTATCCTTTTATAAATTTTAGAGTTATTCTAATCGAGTTTAACTTCACCATTCAGTCTACTCAGAATGTATGAAATAAATCCATCCTGAATCTTTTCTGCAATATCTACAGGAAGATTTAATCCACCAATACCAATAAGATGTCCCCATCCTCTTACACAAAATGCATATGCGTCTCGATAGAAAATCTCACAACCTTTAGCTTTCCACTCTGGCAGAAAATCCGAATTGATTTCACCATTTATAATACTAACGATTTTATTAATTATTGCATTATCACAATCATCTCTAAAATGAGATAATGCTGTAACTCCATTAGATGAATGAACATAATTAATATAATCAAGCCTAACTAAAGGAAGCTTCCAAATATCCTTCCATTTATTTGAATAATCACATACTTCCATTACTATTCCTCCATTTTTTTATTGAAGTCAGCCATCATTTCCTCAAAAGTGCCGAAATTTGTTTCCAATGTGGTATAATCTCCATAGTCGCTATCGTGTGTAATGTCAAAAAAATTATCGTAAAGCCAATTTTTAACTTTAAGGAGTTTTTTATCTTCTTGCTTCATACTATTCCTTCATGGCTTTACGGAACTCCTCAATCCTTGTATCTGGTATAAGCCTTTCAAGTAGCCCACCACTATACTCTTGATAAACTTGTTCTTTCATCCAATTACAAGCCTTCTCAATGTCAATGGCTTTCTGCTCAGAAGCACCTGCAATATAGGCTTCCTCGTAAATGCTGGCAAGAGCTTTGTTATATACAGGACTAAGGGATATATCACCCTTTTTAGAAGCATATTTTTTTGCTCTTTCTTTAATCGTTTTTGTCTTCATATAGCTCTATCATATATAATGGAACAAGCTTAAAACTCTTATCAATAACTACAACGGCACAATGAACATTGTCATCACCGAGCATATAACCATCCACATAGCCTACATCTCCTTTATGGACGTCATAGTAGTGAGAGTCACAGGTAATATATACTTTCGTCTTCATGCTAAATACTCCTTGTTAAAATGTCCTTCCTTGATTAGCCATTCAATTACATCTACTACTACTGCGAAAAAGCTATTGCCACAGAAAGTTGCAAGTATTCTTTCTTCTTCGTCATAATCTTCCCAGCAATAATATGCAGACACTTTTGATAACTCAAGGTAAGCATAGTGATGAAATGCCGGTAAATCTTCACTAATAGGAATAGACCATGGCAACATTTCAAGCAATCTTTCAAGCGACCAAGCAGGAAGTATCTGTTCTGTCTCTTCCAAACTCGGAATAGTATTCATATCGTCCTCCCATTCATAGAAAGGTTCTGCTGTCACATACCAACCGCTATCGCCCTTGATATGTATTGTCATATCCGCAGTCTCCTTATTGAGACCTAATGCCAAGAGTTGTTCTGACTGCTCTCTTGTTGTGCATATCTGTGAGTTGAAATTAAATTTAGTTTCCATAACTATTATTCATTTCTATACTTTATCCTATTTCAAAGAGCACCTTATTTCTAAAAAAGCCAATCCTCAATCCAATTGCTTTAATAATATTAGTAGAAAACTGACAGTATGTAGCATTGTATTCCAAATCTTCATAAGATGAAAAATAATGATTAGTTACATCGCCGTCTTTTTTGATTATCCTTAAGCAATATTTCATAACTATTCATCTTTTCTTGCTTTTTCTCTTGTCATAACTTATTTGTATTCAGTCACATAAGTGATATCTGATATATCGACTTTAGTGACTACGTTTGTTTCTGTCTTCGGCTTGTCCCAGAACCTCTCGAACTTTGACCAGTCTCGCTGGTCTTTGGAAGGGAAGAGAGTACATTCTCCGTCATAAAAACTGTTATATTTACCGTCTTTTGCATAGAAATCATATATTGTTGTATCTGTATATTTATTATGAACAGATACAACAATAGGATGCACATCAAAAACATCAATTCTTACAAAACCTACTTCTCCTTGTAAGGTACTATAGAACTTTGTCCCTTTCGGACACCCATCAAGGATTTTTGTCAAGTCAATATTCTCATTCATAATTATTCCTCCCATTATTTTTTATTATAAAGTTATCCGCCAGTTCACCAAGTCCACAATGACGGAGAGCGTATTGCGGTTCGTGAACCATATGTATATTTTTAATTCTTGTATGCAAGCAGCTCACTATAACATATGTCATTATTACAACAACTCCTTACAACTTTCAATTAACTCTTTAAAATTCTCATAGAAAGCATTCCGCATTTCTTCGGTTGGGAAAGCAAGAATAGTATTCATAATATAGTATCTTTTAGATGCCTCAACTTGATCTTTGATACTTGTAATACAATATTTAGGTGATTCTTGATAAGTCCAATCAGGCGTCCAAGGTTTACTTAATCCAATCTCCTCCCCTGCTATCTTCCAATAAGCGTCACGGCAGATGAAGAGTTTTGAAAGTGCTCTTAAAGTCTCCAAATGTTGTACAATATAACCATCTTCCATACACCAATTACCCACAAGTGCTATTCCTCCGTGTATTGGTATTCCTAACACCTTAGAACATTCTTCATAAGTCTTCGGATACTTATTTTTCTTCTCCAAGACAATCTTCGTTGTGTTAATTACATTACCATTTTCATCCTTGAAAATATAACCTTCGGGAAGACTAAACTCATTAACCCATCTACTTGAAAGGGTATCAACTAATCCTACTTCCTCTTCTACAAGTCCTTCAACCTTATTATCATAAGGTAAAAGTAAGTCTGTTGGATAAACTATACTATTATCTTTGTCATTGTCTATGTTAATATAGTATGACAAATTTCCAAAAGAATCGTATTTTAAATCTGTGATAGTTGCACATCTATTCCTTCCCTTAAGAACGACTCTATCTCCAATCTTGTACGGATATATTTTTCCATTTCGTTCCACAAGTCCTTCAATCATTTCATCTGTCCAGAAATATTCACCAGCATCTTCT